>Ga0208297_1000062_pt1 | contig 304586 bp, 273 predicted proteins | sample LMS_cellobiose_e_FD_187367 | JGI IMG/M metagenome (GOLD analysis project Ga0208297, IMG submission 187367) | Rumen-fistulated moose microbial communities from Alaska, USA - LMS_cellobiose_enrichment (SPAdes) (version 2) | ecosystem: Host-associated > Mammals > Digestive system > Stomach >...
GCTTCGCAAATCCAATTCAAACAATCGTTAATTTCCGGTAGTTCAACATAAGTTGTACTACTTTTTTACTGTTTTAAGGTTGTATCATTTCTGATACTGTTCTTTTTCAATCATTAAGACCGGAGTCCTAAATCCTGAATGAAATTTATAAGAAAATTTCAGGGTTGTTATACTGTTCAGTTATCAATGTTCAATTAGCTGTAATGCTAGGTTTTATCTGCTTTTTCCTCTTGTGTGAGGCCCGGTGTTTTGCACCAGCTCGACTATCTTATCACACTCAGTAGAGCTTGTCAACTACTTTTTTTATTTATTTTTCAGTAGTTGTTTTTGTCAGTAAAACCGACGGAGAAGGAGGGATTTGAACCCTCGCGCCGCTATTAACGACCTACTCCCTTTCCAGGGGAGCCCCTTCAGCCGCTTGGGTACTTCTCCATAATGGCTGATTAATACAATTTTCTTCAAAGATAAACTTCCTATTATAATAGGAAGTTTATCAGCGGAGAAGGTGGGATTCGAACCCACGGTCCCTTTCGGAATCACCGGTTTTCAAGACCGGCTCCTTAAACCACTCGGACACCTCTCCGAACACTGCTTGAACAGTATAGCAAAACTTAAAGAGCATGTCAAGCACTTTTTAGCGTATTTTTTTCTTTTTTTGTATTATTTTATAATTTAACAAGAATTCTTATTTTATACCCTTTAGCAAAGCCTCTCCAACCCTTATATCCTCAGGAGTTGTTATTTTTATGTTACTATAACTGCCCATTATTATTTTAATGGGATAATTAATTGTACACTCCAATACCATAGCATCGTCCGTAACATTCAGGGGCCCTCCCCCCGTCTTTTGGTTTAAATCCGCCAATAACAGCTCATAGGCATCTATGATCAAGGATGTCTGAAAAGCTTGAGGAGTTTGAATTGCCCAGACTTTACTTCTGTCAGGCGTCTCTTTAATTGTTCCATTTGTGTCAACAATTTTAATTGTATCTTTAACTGGTACACCTACGGCACAGGCTTTATATTCTTTGGTATTTTTAATGGTTTCTTCAATTATTTCAACGCTGATAAAAGGTCTGGCTCCATCATGAATCAGCACATAATCCGATTCTTTACACCCCTGTAATCCATTAAAAACCGAGAGATATCTTTCTTCCCCTCCTGCTGCTAAACGAACCGGCTTTTTAAAGGTATAAGCCTTAAGCAGTTTCTCCTTCAGATATTCCCTGTCACTTTCATTTATTACCAGTATTATCTCATCAACACTGCTGTTATCAAAAGCCTTCAGTGAATAGTAGAGAACCGGATAATCTCCCAATAGCATATATTGTTTTGGAATCTCCGATTGCATCCGTTTACCACTTCCGCCAGCTAATATTATGGCACTGACCTTATCGTCTTGGGCATTAATGTCTTTCTCCATAGCACCTACCTCTGACCGATTTTTAGATTCGGTATTGCATTCAGATCCAATCCATGTCTTGTACCGTTTAAATATTCGTAATAAGCGGCAGCTCCAATCATTGCTGCATTGTCAGTACATAATACCGGTGAGGGATAATAAAGCTTAAGGCCCTTCTTCTCACAGGCTTTACTCATGGCTTCTCTTAGTGCAGAGTTTGAAGCGACTCCGCCTGCCAGGGCAACCTTTTTTAGCTTAAAATCTTTGGCTGCTGCCAGTGTCTTGGTAACCAGCGCATCTACCACAGCTTCCTGGAAGGACGCTGCTATATCTGCTCTATTTATTTCTTCTTTCTTCATTTCACAGTAATTCAAGTGGTTCAGAACTGCAGACTTCACTCCGCTAAAACTAAAATCATAAGGAGCATCCGCTATATTGGCCCTTGGGAAGGCAATGGCATCTTTCTTTCCTTCTTTTGCAAGCTTGTCCACCTTGGGTCCTCCAGGATAACCAAGCCCTATTGCTCTGGCAACCTTATCAAAGGCTTCGCCGGCTGCATCATCATGGGTCCTGCCAATGATTTCATACTTCCCGTAATCCTTTACAATTACAAGGTGAGTATGTCCTCCTGATACGATCAAACATAAGAAAGGAGGCTCCAGGTCTGGGTGTTCTATGAAATTAGCAGAAACATGCCCTTCAATATGATGTACCCCTACCAGAGGTTTCTTAGCGGCATAGCTGATTGCCTTTGCTTCTGCTACTCCTACAAGCAAGGCTCCAACCAGTCCGGGTCCATAGGTTACACCAATAGCGTCTATGTCCTCTAAAGTCACTTCTGCTTCCTTCAATGCTTCTTTCACTACCTGATTGATTTTTTCTATGTGCTTTCTGGAGGCTATTTCCGGGACAACCCCTCCATACAGGGTATGAAGTGCTATCTGGGAGGATATCACATTTGATAAGACCGTTCTTCCGTTTTTTACTACAGCTGCTGCTGTTTCATCACAGGAGGATTCAATAGCCAGAATTAATATGTCTTTTTCCATTTTTAACAGATTGCTCTTGGAGCAATTCCTTTCCAACTTTATTGATTTTGTTATATAAGAGTTCATATCTGGTATTCTAATGTTCTGTATAAGCTTCTACTGCTTCGTCCATTTAATGCTGTGAATAATTTTGGAATAGTTTTTCATATGCAATGCAGGCATACCCAGGCGTAGTTGTGCTATGCTTAGGTTCAACCGGAATTGTATAAAGGTAATCAGAGCAGTGCTATACACAGGTATTGCAGTGCACTGTTTTAGCTCTAGTTATTCATTCGGATCGAATTCCAGCGTGATACTTTTCTTGTCAGTTCCCGCCTTTGCTTCCGGAAATATAGCTCTGGTATCGGCCATAAATTCTTCGGGCCTTATTAAAGACGGACTGTAATGAGTCAGCCAAAGTTCCTTTACATTGGCTGCTTTTGCCAGTCTCGCGGCATCATAAAAGGTCATGTGCTTATGTTCCGCCGCCTTATTTTCCTTATCCTTCTCACCATACATTCCTTCACAGATAAACAGGTCTGCCCCCATGGCATGATCACTTATGGAGGGGATAGGTCTGGTGTCGGTACAATAGGTTAACTTAATTCCTTTTCTTGGCGGGCCTAATACCATCTCAGGGGTAAAAATTCCATCCTCTGCTTCTACCGTCTCTCCTTTTTGCAGCCGGTTCCAGTATTTTTGCGGCACCCCATTCTCTGTTGCTTTCTCAAGGAAGAATCTGCCGCCACGTTCAATCTGCACATTATAGCCGTAACATAATACATTGTGATTAACTTTAAAGGCCTGTATCACATATCCATTGATTCGGAATTCTTCTTCTGCACCGTTTATCTCTATAAAGTTAATTTCAAAGGGAAGCTCCGGTGCAATTACTCTTAAGGCACTTACTACTCTTTCCAATCCCTTTGGCCCGATCATGGTAACCGGCTCGGTTCGGTCTGCATTTCCCATTGTAAGGAGCAGCCCGGGTAATCCGCTGATATGATCTCCGTGATAATGGGTAAAGCATATAATATCGATAGGATGAAAACTCCATCCCTTTTCTTTTATTGCAATCTGGGTTCCTTCACCACAGTCTATCAGTAGACTGGAACCATTGTATCTGGTCATTAATGCTGTGAGCCATCTGTTTGGCAAAGGCATCATTCCGCTGGTCCCTAGTAAGCAAACATCTAACATATATTTTCCTCGCTTTACTGCTTTGATAAAACAGTTATTTAATATGGGCAGAAGCCTTCTGCCTGTGTTTCCTAAATAGTACCATAACATTTTTAAGGAATCAAGCCTGTGGGAATATTACTGCCGATCCTGTTCTATTATAACAATCTCATACTTGTATTATAACCCAAATCGTTATATCCCAAAACAGCTAGAATCTGACCATGCCAGTCTCTTGTGATAATACGCTGTCAAGCTAGTGGCAATCTTCCATAGGAATGTCAAAAGCTTACCTGCCGTCCTTTTGATGCTCGAAGCCCATTACATAAAAAAAGAAACAGACACCCAGTTCGGCTATGCCTGCCCCCTGGTATGTCTGTCCCTCTCTTTATAGTGCTTCTTTCTTATGAATCTTTTGTATCGGTATCTTAAAGGATGAAATGAATTTGTCATAACAATCTTCACACATATTGAATTTGTGAAGTTCCAAATCGTACTTGGAAAAGTATCCCCACTCTTTTGCAGCTTCAAAGACATCTTCTTTCATTATACCTTTTTCTACCGCTATTTTCTTTCCACAAACATTACAAAACATGTCATGTCTGATTATCGGTGCTTTCCTTACTTTATCCATGTCTTCCCTCCCGCCGACTTGTCCGCCTTCTTGTTATTATTATAACGTGAAATCCAGAAAATTTACAGTGGGAATTACAACCACATTATAAGTGCATCCTCTACTGGTGCGTCATAATAGTTTTTCCTGATTGCAGTATCCTGAAAGCCCAACTTGTGATAGAGGTGAATAGCTGATATATTACTGAGCCTCACCTCCAGTGTAAAGGCTTCTATCCCTGACTCTCCTGCCTGTCTGAGCAGTTCCCGAAGCATGGCCTCCCCTACCCCCTGGTTCCTGTATCTGGAGTCAACGGCAACATTGGTTATCTCTCCCTCACCAACAATTCCCCATAAGCCGCAATAGCCGAGTATTCTTCCTTCTTCTTCCACAACAAGGTAAAGGTTACCGGGATTACGTAGTGATTGAAGAAAAGAATCTCTGCTCCAGGGCCTTGAAAAAGAATTGCTTTCTATAGCATAGACCTGGTCCATATCTTCTTCCTGCATATGACGAATCAGCATAGACTACACCCCTTCTTGTTTTTCTGCTCTCTCTCTTTCTGCCTGAGACATTCTTAAATACTCAGGCTCAAAGCTGTCTGCATTTTCAATACGTCCGGCTTTATAATACTCTACGCCTAAACTACCCAGTGCTGCTGCTCTTTGCCTTGAGAGATGGATAGGTGCTATGGTATAAGGTGCCTTCAACAAAGAAGCAAACTTTGACAACTGTGCTTCTACTCCATCTCCCATAAACAATATTTCATTTTCATACTCATTTAATATAGCTGCCAGTTCTTCAACCTCGGCGGCAAACTGAGGACGAAGCACTGTAAAGTTTCCAGCCTTCCATTGATAAAGACCTGTATATACCTGGTTTCTCCTGGCATCCATCATAGGACAGATAAGTTTATCTGTTCCAAAGAAATTATATGCCAGCGCATCCACCGTAGGTACATTGATAATGGGTATATCTAATACAAGAGCCAGCCCTTTGGCAGTTGAAGCACCGATTCGAAGTCCGGTAAAGGAGCCCGGTCCCCCTGCAACGGCAATGGCATCAAGTTCCTCTAGCTCCATATCTACTATCTTTATTACTTCATCCACCATAGGCAGTAAGGTCTGTGAATGTGTCTTTTTATTATTTACTGTAAATTCTCCAAGAACTTTTTCCTCTGTAACTACCGCTACGGAAGCAACAAGTCCGGAACTGTCTAAGGCTAATATTTTCATCTCAGCTCCTATCTGTGTGTTCTTGCACACGTACCAATCAGATTATTGAAAAAATGTCTTACCTGCTGTTTTCTACGGTAATTCTACGATAATCAAATCCTTTGTCCGGATCCTTTTCTATAGTAATTCTGACCGGATTATCGGGAAGCAGTTCCTTAATCAGCTCTGCCCACTCCACCAGACATACACCCTCTCCATAGAAATAATCCTCGTAACCTATCTCTTCCATTTCTTCAATATCCTCTATACGATATACGTCAAAGTGATATAGCGGCAGTCTGCCTTCTTCGTATTCGGAAACAATAGTAAAGGTTGGGCTGTTAACCGGTTCCAGGATTCCAAGACCTCTTGCAAAACCCTGGGTAAAAACTGTTTTTCCGGTTCCCAAATCACCGGATAAACAGTAAACCTCTCCTTTGCCTGCTTCTTCACCCAGCCTTTTTCCCAGGCTGTAGGTTTCATCTCTGTTATATGTCTCTATTATCATAAATTCTCACAGTCCCTTATAATTTTCTGCGGTTATTTTATTCTGGTTGAATTCTGTAACTTTTTTCTCTCATATTTATGATTACAGTTACACATCCTGTTTAACTTAATACTCAACTGCTTCGTTTAGATAGTTTCCTTCGTATTACCTGCTTTATTACCTGCCCTTAAGCTATTTGGTATTTAAATTATAAATGGTTTGCTACTATCATATAATCACTTGCAAGTATGAGTCAATATTTTTATTGTACTGCTGATTAGCTATGTTTACAACATTAAATTATAAATCACAGGTAATTACTAGCTTTAGTTCCAGTAACCCCATGATTACAGGTCTATTGCAAATATACTTCTATAAGTATCTTATACTCAACCATTAATTCAGTAAATATGATACAATGACAAAGCTGTATATAAAAGCAAAACTTATTCATTTTATTTCATAATGTACTAAAAATGCCGGTCTGTAAACACTCTGAAAATTTTCAGACTATGCATACAAAGCCGGCAGGTACATCTTTTTATGTGATATATTAAGGTTTGTGCTTTAAAAGTCAGGCAGTACTGCACCTAATGTCTTATAGTTTTTTTAATATCTGACAGAAATTAAACATCACATTGGCCTGCATTTAATTTCTTTCAAAGATTTAACATCATACTGGGCTGCATTTAATTTCTTTCAGAGATTTAACATCATACTGGGCTGCATTTAATTTCTTTCAGAGATTTAACATCATACTGGGCTGCATTTAATTTCTTTCAGAGATTTAACATCATACTGGGCTACATTTAATGTCTTTCAGAAATTAAACATCATACTGGGCTGTATTTAATGTCTTTCAGAATTGATTTAAACATCATACAGAGCTTTTCTTAACGTCAGACTGCAACAAAAGAACTTCTTTTTTTAGAACTGTATTCTCTTCTTTAACATTTCATAAGTAAGTTGACCAACTATTCCGAGAAAGACTCCTTTTACCAGATTAAAGGGTGTAATACCAAGAAGTATTAAGGTAAACATATCCTTGATTCCAGGTATCACAGTTGCTGCTGCAACGATATTTTCTATTCCGCCATACATTCTGGCATACATGGGTACAGTAACGAAATAGTTCATGAGAAAACCAACAACAGTCATTACTATGGTAGCTGCTCCGAACACTAAAAATGCTTTATATTTACCTTTCAGTTTATGGAACAGAAGCCCGGCAGGTACTACATAAGCTACACTGACAATAAAGTTAGCCAGCTCCCCTATACCCATAGTCTTTGATGCAGTTATGGCTTTTATAAGGTTCTTTATTAGTTCTATTACCACACCTGCTGCAGGCCCAAACCAGAAAGCTCCGAGCAACGCGGGTATATCACTGAATTCCAGCCTTAAAAATCCGATAAAGGGAGGAGACTCCAAAAGCATCAGCACATAGGACAGTGCAGATAATAAACTCACTGTTACCATTGCTTTGGTAGTAAACATATTCTTTCTTTCATAGCTTCCTCTCATCATTTTGTTCTCCGACATTTTCATATTAATCTCTCCTTTTGGAAAGGAAATTCCTGGTGTTCGGTGCTGAATAACTATTTCTTCGTTTATTCACACTATCTCCAAGGAAGTAATAACTTCATAAGCAGAAAAATAAGGCCCCGAATATAAATATTCGGGGCCATTAAATACATAGAATCATGCATATTCTGCAATCAGCTTCTTCTCACATCCAGACTTTACTGTCGGTTTTGGAATTGCACCAAATCAACTGATAACGGTGTAACCGTATATCAGGTCGCGGACTTTACCGCCGGTCGGGAATTTAACCCTGCCCCGAAGAATTTCCTTATTTTTTTGTGTCTTTATAATAATCCTATTATACAACTTTGTCAATAGGAATTTTATGTGATTTTTTTAATGATAATTTCAGGCTGTGTATCCCCTGAAACAGCAGGATTCCAAGCCCTGCCCCCAGGGCATCAATCAGCACATCGGTTACCATACCGGATCTTCCGGGAACAAATAACTGATGTATTTCGTCAGTAGCCGCATAGAGTGTACAAATTAAAAGTCCTGTAATAAAACGACGCTTTCCTTTTAACCCGTGTTTCAGTAATAAAGGGAAGGATACTGCAATTCCAAGCAAGGCGTATTCAGTCAGATGTCCTACCTTCCTTATGGGAGTATGTATAAGCTCTATTATATTCGCTTCTTTTGCCTGGGTTAACTCCAGGTCTATAGCATCAATTACAGCTTCCACCATGGACTTCGTCAACGAACCGCTCAGATCTGAGGATTGATTTCCGTTTTCCATGGAAAACATAAATATCATTACCATTATTAACAATGCCGGTATCCAGGTTAACCACAATTTATTATTATCCATTCTTATATGCCTTTTCATTTTCTTCCTACTATTCTATTACATTTTTTGCAGGATGCCACTTTTATTTAATAAATTATGGTATAACATAACTCTTTCTATGTCAAGTCGCCTGACTTACGGCAGAACAGCAGATGTAGATTATAATACTTGTAGCGAAACAGATAATATAGGCTTACATTAGTTCCCTTTGACGGGTTCTTAATGACACTTACATGGCGGCTGTTGTGCCTAGTTGAAAGGCTAACATTGTCTGAGGGCTTTGCAGCGAAAATGGATAAAAGGTCAGCCTATCTCATGGTCTGCTCCAAAGTTATGCCTCATCAATCAGCCTTATTCCTCCGGTGCATAGGCTTGTGTTACAGGAGCTGTCTCATCGTAGATTTTTGCTCTTAAGGCTTCGATATTACGGTTAAAATCAAGCGTTATAACCTCCATTCCCCGTATACGCATGAATTGATAGGAATTATCTACCGGTATACTCCATTGATTCAGCTCATAACCGGCATACTTCGGAAGAGAAAGTATCAATGAGAAGATATCCCCCTCCGATAGATCTGTGGTTATCTCCGGAAGCAATTTATTCAGTAATTTATTCAGTTCCAATAAATTCAATTTCTTTACTTTGTTAAAGGCCTGCTCCAATACCCTTCTCTGCCTGGCAGTTCTTTCAAAATCCGTTCCTATATAACGGTTTCTTGCATAACCTAAGGCCTGCTTACCGTTTAGCTTCAGTTCACCGGAACTGGTCAGGTAATCTACGCCGTTCTCTTCTCCCTGCAATCGATTTAACTCCGCTATGTAATCGTTGATAATGGGTATTTCCTCTTCGGTCACATTTATCGTTACACCACCGACAGCATCTACTATATCCATAAAGACATAAAAATCCACAGAGGCATAACGGTCTACCGCTACTTTAAAGTTCTGCTCTATGGTGTCCATTAACAGCTCCGGCCCTCCAAAGGCACAGGCTGCGTTTAACCTGTTATTATTCTTACCAGGTATTTGAAGGTAGATATCTCTTAACAGCGAGGTAGCTGTAATGGTTTTCTTCTTTTTATTAATTGACACCAGAATCATTGCATCTGATCTGGAATTTTCACCTTTTGCCCTGGCATCGGTTCCTATCAGTAAAAGGTTAAATACATTTTTGTCTGATAAGACGGTAGTACTGTTAGCCTCCATATTTTTACGGATTTCATTTTCTGCATTTTCTATATCACTTGCAGGTGAATCAGGTTCAGTGCTGTCAGTATCCTCCGGTAAATCCATAACCTGTGTTTCTGCTGCCTGTGTATTTGCCTTAAGTGAACTGCTGTTATTTATTTTACTGATATAACTATGTACCAGAAGATACGCACTTAACACCAGTAAACCTATGGCAAACAATATTAACAGCAGCAGCTTCTTCCATTTCCTGTTACTTCTCTGTTCTATATTTTCCATAATTACACTCCCTGCATATCACAGGCAGACCTGCGATACCACCACTTTTATAAAGAGTGAAGGAATCCTGGCGTGGCATCCTTTCATTGGTATATTTTCTTCACTCTTCCTTCTATCCTTCAGTTAAAATAGTCTCTTAAATCGATCTCGTTTCTACAATTCTCTAATCCTGTAGGATTTAGGTTTTTTTTGTCTGCTTTAATTGGTTGTCCCGCTGCTTTAGAATATGCTATAATTTTGTAAATCTTTAACATTGTCAATGCATGGGAGGGCTTAAATTTATGTTGGAACACAGTGCTGTCTTAATTCAATTATTATCCTCTGCTATATACAGTAAACATCCTGATGCTGTTCCTGAACAAACTGATTGGGATGCTTTATATGAAGAAGCTAAAGCACATCAGGTTCACACGTTAATCTATCCACTCCTTGAGGAGCTTCCCAAAGAGCTTCGGCCTGATACTGCCTTTACAGAGGCTTATAAATGTGAAGTTCTAAGAGAAGCCGCTCTTCAGATACTGCACTTAGAACAGATGGAAAAGGTATTTGCTGCCTTTATGGAAGCCAGTATTCCCATTATTGCACTTAAAGGACTTATAATCAGGGAATACTACCCCCACCCTGAGCTCCGAACCATGGGGGATGCTGATGTACTGGTTCATTCAGCTGATCTGCAAGAGGCACATAAGGTGCTTACTTCCCTGGGGTATCGAAAAGGAAAAGCCAGCGAAAGACATATCCCATATTTACATACCGACTATCCTGAGATAGAGCTCCATGAAATCCTGACCATTAATGAATCCTCGGAAAATAAGAAACATTTTAGTGATACTGTCTGGAGCAGGGCTCATTATGATTATATAGGCGAAGTTCCCGTTCTGGTTCTTTCAGTAGAAGATCAGATACTTCATTTGCTCTTTCACACCATTCACCATGTTATGCTTAGTGGTATCGGCATCAGACAAATATGTGATCTTACTTTATTTCTCAACGCTCATCTTAATGATTTTGCCTGGGAAGATATTCTGGCAGAAATGAGAGAGTATGGCTGGGAAAAGTTTACCACAACTATATTCCAGGTATGCCACCAGCTTTTTAAGCTTCCGGTTCCAGCTTTTATCCTTAAAGAGAATTCAACTGACAGTACCATGTATCAGCAGCTCTTAATTGAAGATATCCTTAATTCCGGTGTTTACGGTAAGAGAACGAAGGAACGGGAGGCCTCCAGGCACATCTTATTGTATATGAAGAATATTACCCCAGCCATGTCATCTGGTATAACCCCAAATAAATCAGCAGGACATAATATAGATAAATTGGTGCATCTTCTACGATTTTTCTTTCCCAGTCCCGATAAATTGCATTATCAATACCGATATGTGAGAAAGTACCCCCTGCTGCTCCCCTTTGCCTGGCTGCATCGGGCCGTCTATAATCTCCGGCAGCTGTCTGTTCTTCCTTTTGTATATAAAAAGAAATTTACAGCTTCTTATGAAAAACGGATCAAATTACTCCAGTGGCTGCAACTTCGTTAGCCATTTCATTAAATTCTGACAGAATTTCTTCTGCACTCCTTTCTCTGAGCCTGCCGCCATTTAACTCAAGCACCCTGCGGCAGTACCGGAGGATTGAGAGCCTGTGGGTTATGATGATACAGCTGACTTCTCTTAATTTACTGATATTGTGTATAACTTCTCTTTCTGTATCCATATCCAGCGCCGAGGTTGCTTCATCTAAAATAATTAAGGGTTTCTTTCGGATAAGTGCTCTTGCTATGGATATTCTTTGAGCTTGTCCCTCCGATAGTCCCACTCCCCGTTCTCCTAAGCTTGTGTCAAGGCCTTGCGGTAATTCGCTTACAAATTCCCAGGCACAGGCAGCCTTTAACATCTCCTTTTGCTCTTCTCTGTCTGCCTGACTGTCCCCGACCCTTAAATTCTCTTCTATTGTACCGGAAAATAAGGTATTCCCCTGGGGTACATAGGATATTAGCTGCCTTATGTAACAGCTCTCAAGATCATAATCAATTCCCTTGTCTTTTATATATATTTGCCCGCCGGTTGGTCTTAGCAGCTGCATGAGCAGATAGATCAAAGTCGTTTTTCCCTCTCCTGATGCACCGGTTAATGCCAGGATATCTCCTGCCTTTAGCGTAAAAGTTATATCTTTTAGCACCAGTTTCTCAGGAGTATAGGCAAAAGTCAGCTCCTTCAAATCAATACTTTCAAAGCCATTTACCTTCTCCCTCACATGGGTATCCGCAATCGGCTGCTCCACAGCCTTATCAGGCTCTAAATCCTCCCTTAAGCCTTCTACTTCTATTATTCTCTTTGCAGAACCGGCCGCCGAATACATCATAGGAAAAAGAGAAGCCAGTTCAATAAAAGGCAGGATTACCTGTAAGATAAGCTGTATGTAGGCGGTAATCGTGCCCACTGTCAGTGTGCTGTCCAGCACATAGGCAGCTCCCCATCCAAATACTGCAAGAAAGCCTATCCATAAACCTATCATTATTAATGTATTTGTAACGGCAGAGGTATAATTCCTCTTAAGTGCCAGCCTTTTCTTCTCTGCCTGAAGCTCTCGCAGCTTGAATCTGCTCTCTCCTTCTCTGCCAAAGGTCTTAATAATCAGCATATGCTCCAGACATTCCTGTAGATAGGATCTGTAGCTGGAATCCGCTTTCTGGGCTTCTTCATGAACGGATACATAACGGGAACCTGCAAAGGCACCCAGAATTAGTGCCACCGGACCTACTAATACAGAAAAATAAGCCACACCTCTATGAAAGGACATGAGAACAAAAAAGGCTGCTGCCAGACCCATTACGGAAGCTGCCCCTCTGGTTAGTCCATTAATTATTCCATTTACTATAACCTGGGTGTCTCCGTTAACCCGGGTTGCCATATCACCTGTATGGTACCTGGCGTATTCCATCCAGTCAGTCTTCGCAAGCTTTTCATATACTTCTTCCTTTAAGCTTCCCGTCATATTTTCGGTGGTATGAACTGTAAGAACTGTAATAAGCCATTTCCCAAACAATAGAATAAGCACAGATGCTGCAAAGAGAATTCCTCCCTGTACTGTTGCTTTCGTAATCCCCCCTATAAAAGAATCAATCAAATCTTTCGACAGATAAGCCATTATCACCTTAATAATAGAGGAGACACTTCCTGTCAGCACTAAAGTTATCAGAGAAATAATATGAGGATGGGTTCTCTTTCCCATCCATTTAAGAATTTGTATTTTTTGATTCATCTGTATACCCACTTCTATCGCTGCCATGTCAGCGATACCGCCACGAAAATTAGTGAGAAAGCTTAGTGTGGCAGCCTTTCAATTATAAATTTCCTCTCACTCTTCTAATTATGATGCAATTATCTGGCATCTTAAATTATTCCTTAAGTTCCGGAATCCTTCAGTATACTTAAGCCCCTTCAAATACTGTATCTTCGCTGTAGGCTGCGAAATTTATGATACCGGAAGATTATCGTTTTACGAAAAGGAAGCATACAGAACCATAAAAAGGAAAGGGTTTTCCACAGGATATTATTTACTGGAATCTCTGCCCCCTTCCGCCATACCGTAGTTACTTTCGCCAGTATCTGATCTTTTCGAATTGGCCCTTCCAGGCTTCTTTGTGCATCTCCGTTTATATATACATACTCCTTTTTCTTAAATATGACCCGGTGCAGCACATATGCACTGTCATCTCTTTGTATTAAGATAATGTCCCCGGCTCTTATTTCCGGGAAGGAACAGGTAATCAACTCTACACTGTCCTTGTTCTCACGCAGGAAGGGATACATACTGTTTCCGGTTACAGATATCCTTACACTTTTATCATTTTCAAGTAATTTTCGGATGACGGGCATCATTACCCCCGTACTGATTCTTTTTATTTCATACATTGGTATAATAACTCCACTGCTTCCCTGTCAGGCCTGCATCTTAAAAGAAATACAGGTGTAACAGCTATTATTTCCTCCAGATTCTTAAGTGCCAGCTTCATATCCTGCTCATTGTTATATGGCAGAAAACTTCTGGGCATTAATTTCTTTAGGGTTTCCTCCCCGGCTAGTTTCATAATATCATTTTCTTTTGACTGCTCCAAAAGAACGATTGCGCTTAAATTTGCTGTTTTATTGGTACATTTCCTGCTTGCACCATTCCATAGGGTACCGTATACTCTTGATCCCCCCTGTATTACCCTGATCGCAGGCCTGTCATGATTGATCATGACAGCCCCTTTGTATTTCCTCCACAGATTTGCCTGGGTGGTCTTTCCCATTCCGGAGGGTCCTGAAAAAATCAGCCCTTTGCCTTCATATTCTATGGCCGCTCCGTGAATTACCAGTCCGTTATGCCGTAGGATACGGTTGCGAAAAGCAATTTCTCCAAGTGTGCTAAAAAAAGAAGCTGCCGGCTTCTTCTCCTCCGGAGTATAGGAAATATCCACCTGACTCCAATCTCTTTCTGCTGTCATTCTATATGACAAACTGTCTGTCATTCTGTTAAAGAGATACAGCTCTGTTTTTTCAGCCTCCCTTGTATAAGGAACCCACCTTATACTGTCATCAAAAACAATCAGCTCCTTCGGAACCTGAATCTCTTTGTCCAGTCTGTATGTAAGCTTCATTTCCTCTCCTGAAGACCTTAGTTTAAAGGTGTTTAATTTCCTGTGTGACCATTTAATATCAGTCTCCAGAGTTATAGGAATATCTGCTATCTGTAAAGTACTTTTCATGCTAACACTCCTGTATACCGCAAACCTGCCTGCGGTACTGTCTTAATATAAATTGTGAAATATCCTCACTAATGTACTGTGAACTATACTGCTTAGCTGCAGCCACCTGCACTGGTATAACCAAGCTTACAGCGGCTTTTTCTGCAGAAGATCATCTCCCAGATATAAGTAAGGGGATCCGGTCCGGACAAGCCTATATGGCAGGTTGCCAATCTTTCCTCCGGTCTTAATTCAACAATTTCAATTGTAGGCCTTATGTATTCCTTCATACTATTTCCTCCATTTTATGATATTCTGTCAGCCTGCTGTTCTCCCTTGCCAATTCGCAAAGATAGGGTGCAGGCTCTTTAAAGCTGCCGGTTTCATTCAGCAGTCTGCCCGGGCAGGACTTACATTGCCCTTTCAGGGAGCATTTACTGCAGGTCTTGCAGACCGGAACTTTATCGCACTTTTGAACCAGTTCCCTCCAGGCACGTCGAAAAGAACTTTTAAGGGGATGGGTCTTGGGAGTATTCATTATGGAGCAGGGTACCATTACTCCTTCCCAGGTTATAAAGAAACTGTTCTTTCCGCTGTTACAGGGAAATGCATTACTGCTCTGGAAATAATCAAAACACTCCGTTGCTTTTCTATAAGCCTCTTTGTCAATATGTACGGTTTCGTCAAAGGCCTCCGCCTCCGTTTCCGGCTGTGTATCAAGAATCAACTGCGCCTGCTCAGCCGGAGACAACCGCCCGGTATCAATCTCCCTCCTCTCCCTTTCCGGCGTGATATAATCCACCAGATTTATTTTTAAACCAAATCTCTCTGCCAGATTCCTGATAGCAGGCAGATCCGATCTGTTTTCCTTAATTATGGTTGTTCTTAACTGAAGGTTTATACCTGCCTCCTGTATTAACCGAATCCCCTCCAGGGCTTGCTGAAAACCCTTTGCATTCCCGCATACTTTTCTATAGGTATCTGGGGAAGCACCGTAAAGTGAAATATCTATCTGAGAAGGAGGTATGGTCTTAAGCCATTTGATAACCTCCGCTGTAATCAACGTCCCGTTTGTATAGATACTTATGATAAATCCCATCCTGGTTAATTCTTCATATATTTCTTTAAAATCTTCTCGAAAAAACACTTCTCCACCGGTCAGAAGCAGAAACAGCATACCGGAATCCCTGGCTTCTCTGGCTATCTCGATCCATTCCTTTGCACTTAATTCTTTCTTCTTTAAGTCACTGTGCAGAAGTCCGTTACAGGCATAACACATTCTGCAGCCCAGGTTACAGCGGGTGGTAAGCTCAAATTGTCCGGATAAAGGTATTTTATTGCTAAAAGAGTTCATTGTAAGCGTTGCACTTAACTGTCCCCAGTTCATTGCCATCTTCTATCAATCCCCTCTCGTTAATCTGGCTGATAAAGTCTGTAATATCCTCTGCGGCCACCTCTGCTTCAACACTGTAATTTTCTCTCAGAAGTTTCACCAGTTCCTCCTTTGATTCTATCCCCTGTTCCAGCTTAGACCAAAGCAAAGCACCACTTTCACTCAGACTCATTAATCCATTAAAATCCACTACCCTCTGCCCTACCGGTACTACCACCCAGGCTCCTGCTATTTCACGCAGTAAAAATCCGCTCTTAATTTTCATATTACACTTCCTCCCTTACGCAGCTTTGCTTTCACATCTGTTATGGGAACTACTGCAAGCACTGCCAGGCTCAGATGTTCCTCTACCTGTTGTGCAGTCTTGATTCTGGTTCCTTTTATATATCTTATAGTAAGCACAAGCACTGTGATAACTCCCCCCAGCAAAGCTCCTCTGACGAACCCTACTGAATCTTCTTTGGGAAACACCTGTGCATGGCCGGCTTCCTCCAGAACCTTTATTTCAAATATATCTCCAAATTCCCTCTTTATTACTTTTATATAGGCATTAATCAGAGTAACCGCCCTATCTGCGTCATAATCGTATATTGTAAGTTCAATAACCCTTGTATTTTCCACCAGGGACAGGTACATGGCCTCTCTTAATTCGGCTGGGGTCAGATCTGCATCTGCTTCAAGAATTACCTTCTCCAGTATATTTCTATTCTCCATAAGACGTATCAGATCATCTGCTGCCTGCATCCCGGTCTGCAGCTTTGTTACGGCATAATAGTAGTCCGATATTATGTAGCGGTTCACACCCCCTACTAATAAACCTGCCAATACTGTTATGATTACAATTGATTTCATTTTATTTCGAAGGAATAACAGATATTCACTGAAGGTATCCTTCGCATCGGTTTTTAATCTTTCCATGAAAGCTCCTTATCCGCTATGTAATATATAACGCTTTGTTAAGTCTGTAAAACTTCTGCTAATCAGGTGTCCCAGTATGCAGCCCAGTACGTTAAGCAAAACGTCATCTGTCTGCAGATACCCCCTTTGTGTCAGATACTGTGCAAGTTCAATAGTGATGCTTAAGGTTACTCCACACAACAGGTATACAGATAACTGCTTATTTTCTGTAAATAACATGGAGAGGAGGAAACCAAAGGGCATAAAGAGTATAATGTTTTCTATGGTATAGATATTACCTTCAAGCTTATGGTAAAAGGTTGCAAGAGGCATTAGATCTATACCGGTTCTGGAACCGGGAGGCCTGGAAAGAATGGCAAGAAAGAAAACAAAAGTGATATAGGTAAATAATAAAAACAGTATTGTCTGTGTCTTTCCGGTCATTATCCGGAATCTGTTTCTCCTCTTCTGCCCAAGCAGCAGAAAGGTGAAGTCAAAAACCATAAGGGCAAGTATTCCGGAAAATGCCGAGGGTATCAGATAAGAAGCCACTGCCAGGATGATATCGTTATAGATGGGCAGCAGCAACCCGTTATATATATTGGTCTTTAAGAAGTTTCCTGCCGTTATGTATAAATATATCTGCTGCATATTCATCTCCGTACTTTTTCTTTGCCGTATCGATACACTCCCTTATCCTTGGCGGTCTGATTTCATCCCCATGACTGTCCGTGGCTACAAAATGCAATAGCTTTCGTTTAAGGAGTTTTTTAATAAATCGCTGTAATTCCCTTCCATTCTCCCCTCGTATACCGGAGGCATTGGATTGGATATAAGCTCCCATAAGAATCAGTTCGTCAACGAGCTTCATATCTTTTCTTAATACATAATACCGTTCAATATGTGCTATAACCGGCTTATATCCGCCTATTATCAGATTTTGAATACTGCTCTTTAAATAACGGTATTCACAGGAGGGTTGAAATTCAACCAATACATAACTTGTATTACCCAGGGTAGGTATTTCATTTTTCTGAAGTCCGTATACGGTGTCCTGGCTGTAAAATATCTCACTGCCCAGATAAAGCTTAAGTTCCGGAAACTGCTCTTCTGCTTTTATTTTTAATTCCTCAAAGGCTTCCTTTAATCTGCCTGACCTGTCTTCCCCCCTTCGGTAGCATATATGGGGTGTTGCTATCAACGTGCGGATTCCTTCGGAATAAGCTATTTCGAGCATACGCAATGCCTGGTTCATACTGTGAGCACCATCGTCCACTTTTGGTATTATATGATTGTGTATATCAATATATCCTTCCATCTTCACCACCACTTTTTACGGACTATTCCACCTTTAATACAAGGGATACCTTTTCAGACTGATTGCCTTCACTGTCTTCTGCTGTAAGTACGATAGGATAGGTTCCCTTCTGATTCATATTATAGGTTCCGGTTACGGTTACACTGTTTAGAAGAGCCTGAACGGAATCTTTGTCATCACTGATATTTTTGATATAGGCTTTCGGATCGAAGTCTTCGCCTTTATTCAGAGTAATCTCTGTGCTAAGAAGTTCTATAACCGGTTTCTTCTTATCTGTGGATTGACCTTTTGCATCTTTCCTGGAATCAGCCGTTTTCGTATCACCATTTGATTGCGCTGTTTCTTGCAGCCCGGCTCCATTGTCTGAAGCTTCTTTGGCGTTTTGAACTGCTTCATAAGGTATGAGTATATCCAGCTGTCCTACATTATTACTGGAATCTTTGGCCAGATAAGTAATCTTTGCTGCTGTACCATCCGGCATTGTGATAAGATCTCCAACCATAACAGTGGAGGTAACATCGCCATCTACATCATCTTCTGCCGTGATACCCTGCAACAATAAGGATGCATCTTCTCCTTCTCTATAGACCAGGTTCTCATTGTCAATATGAATGAACGGAGCTGTTCTGTCTTCTTTCACAACTATGTATATCAGCAAAGCAAATAGAAGCGATGTAATAATCCCTGATAATATAATAAATTTCTTCATAATTGACACGCACTGCCTATCACAGGTAGTTCTGCGATACTGCCACATTTTATACAGAGTGAAAGAAGCCTTATGTGGCAGCCTTTCCTTTGTAAATTTCCTTTCACTCGCGGGGTTTCTGTTATTGCCCTCCTATAACAAAGTAATTTCTACTTATTTGATCGGTGCATTGCTACCACTAATACGGGGCATAGGCTGCTCCGTAATATTTCTTATAGGTTAACCCGTAATACCTTTGATGCTTAACTTCTACTTTGTTCAATACTGCTCCCAGGACCCGGCAATTACTCTTTTCCAGCTGTTTCATAATCTTCTGGACAAATTTATAGCTGTTGGCATCTGCCTGTATTACAATTACCGCTCCATCACAGCTTTCAGCTACATTTGCGCTGTCTATTACAAGCCCTAAGGGAGGAGTATCAATTATGATGTAATCGTATTCCTCTCTTTTGCTCTGTAAAAGTTCTTTAAAATACCGATTGCTTAAAAGGTCCGAGGGGTTTGGCGGTATGGGTCCGGTAAAGATCATATCAAGGCCTTCTAGGTTGGTATTGTATATTACCTCCTCGCTTGTGTTCATACCTGAGAGATACTGGGAAAGCCCATTGACAGACTGATTTATCTTCAGTCTTTTTATCATATTGGACTTTCTTAAATCTGCATCTATAAAGAGTACCTTCTTTCCTCCTTCTGCCATTGAGGCTGCCAGCCGGATGGATACAGTGGATTTGCCTTCACCTGGAATGCAGCTGGTGATACAGATTATCTTTACATCTTTTCCGCAAAACTGAATGTTGGTACGAAGTGTGTTATAGGCTTCATAACCTCTGAAATCCACACTTGCCTTTAATTCAATATTAATTGACTGCATTTTCAATACCTCCTTTGTAACCTTTCTTATTTGCCTTTTTGTATGCTCTTTTTAATTCCGCTCTTACTTTCCTTGTATTTAGAATATCTTCTTCCAGAGGAATTTCTGCAAGGGGGATTATTCCCAGATGATTTTCTATATCCTCGTTGCTCTTTATATGGTCGTTGCTTAAGAAAAACAGCACAATCAGAACCATGGCAGCACCAAGTCCCAAGATACCTCCAAGCATGATATTCCTTGAAAAGTTATCTTCCGTAGGTGATAATGGAATACGTCCTCTTTCCACTACACTGACCTTCTCAATATCCATTACCGCTATCATCTGTTCTGCCGATACATCGGCTATTTCATCGGCAAGTTTTTTTGCCAGAAAAGGATTCTCATCTCTTACCGTAATTTCAAGGATTCTGGTTTCTTCAGGGATATATACGGTTATTTTACTAACAAGCTGAGCCTGCTCCAGGTTTAAGTCAAGGTTATGTATTACCTGTTCCATAATGGGTCTGCTGGTTACCAGAATTTCGAAATCCTTTATCAGAAGGCTTCCCGTAGACAAATCAGCACTGGTTACTGTTTTTGCAGGATCCTGCCTGTTTATTACATACAGTTTTGTTGTTGCCGCATATATGGGTACCTGAGTCAGTTTTGTAAAGATACCTCCTGCCAGAGCACAAATGATTGCCGCGAAAAAAAGTATCCAGAACTTATCAAGCAAGGCGTAGAATATTTCTCTGATATTAATCTCTAATTCTTCTGTTTTCTCAAATTCCATTTTATTAACCGTACCTTTCTCCTATATATGTATAATCCTGTTTTTTCTCTGTGTGGTATAAGTAAGAACTTATATGTTGGTATATTTATACCCAAGAGAAATGAGAAACTTAATTCCTTCAGTAATTCACCAAAGCTTTGGCCCAGCTATAGGCCACATTTGAACTGCCTTTTATCACATACGATTAAGCTATAAACACTTTGAACACTGTTATATACTCTCTTCTTCTCTGTCCGTACCCCTGCTTAGTCAGAACAGGGATAAAGTCTCCGGTCAATCTTCTTACTCTCAAGGAGGCTTCTGGTATTCTCTAATAACTGCCTTTTTATTTCAGAGCCGTGATAGTTCTCGATATAACGAAGACCTTCCTTCATCATAGGCGCCCTGATGGAATCGGAACGGGAACCTGTCCCTATAAAATGAACCATTTCATAATTTAACAGACGCCTAGCATGCCTTACACGGGAATCAAAAGGGTTCCCTAAGAGGCTCTTAATATTCAGCTGCATGTAAACACCAAGGTTTATAAGCTGTGCAATTCCTTCATAATTGCCATAAAGGCATTGATAATTTTCTGCATGGGAGAGTATCGGGTAATATCCCTGAATCAACAGACTGTGAAGCCCCGCCCTCATACACTCATACTCTTCTTCTCTGTAAAACCTGACCAGACAGTACCTGGTACCTGCTAAGGTGGCTGCCTTTCCTTTGCGCAGATGCTCTGTAATATCATTGCTGTAAAACAGCTCATTGCCAAGTTCAATTCGAAAGTCAGGATTAAGTTCACTGGCTGCCTGACGAACCTTTCTAAGCTTCTCCTCCAGTTCACTTTTATCCGGATTTATACAGCCGGCTCCATAATGAGGTGTTGCAATGATGTAAGTAATGCCTTCTTCATAGGCAATCTTAAGCATATTTCTTGTCTGTTCCATGCTAACGGAACCATTATCCACCGCCGGAAGTATATGGCAGTGAATGTCTATAAGCTGTTCCAAACCGATTCCTCCTGCTTATTTTGATCCCCTGCCAAACAATACTACAAAAATTGTTTTCAGAATTATTTTTAAATCCATCTTAAGAGACCAGTTATCAATATATGTCAGGTCGAGTTTAACGACCTCTTCAAAGTCCGTAATATTGCTTCTTCCGCTTACCTGCCATAGGCCTGTAAGGCCGCAGTTTAAGGCAAGTCTTCTTTTATGCCGCCCCTCATACCGAAGAAACTCTTCTTCTGTAGGAGGCCTGGTACCTACAAGACTCATATCCCCTTTAAGAACATTTAAGAACTGGGGAAATTCATCCAGACTGGTTTTCCGCAGAAAACTTCCGACCTTGGTAATACGAGGGTCATCCGTTATCTTAAACATCTGCCCCTCCATTTCGTTCTGCCCCATTAGTTCGGCTTTCCTGGCTTCCGCCTCCGCACACATGGAACGAAACTTGTAGATCCGAAAGCGCCTGCCGTTCTTTCCTACTCTGACCTGGGAAAAGAATACCGGTCCGGGGGATTCTATAATAATGGCTATTGCAATGAACACCCCCAATACCAGTGTTAATATGCAGCCGATGATACCGCCTAAAATATCTATCAGCCTTTTAATATGTAAATGGTACTCATCAAAGACCTTGTTACTAAAGGTCAGTACATGATACCCGCTCATATTCTGAATACTTTGCTCGGACAGCCTAAGCCCAAAGGTATTAATACTTAGATTCACATTTACTCCCATGTTCTTAAACTGAAATATAATATCCTCCAGATTAAAGTTCACGGTATAATTACTTGGTAAATGTATGAACACACCATCCAGAACTTCCTGTTTTGCTACTTCGAACATATTTTGAATACCTGCTCTTACCGGAACTCCAAACATTTCATTTCCTGTCATATCCAAGTCAACTATCGTAAGATAGCTGACTTCATATTCCCAGGAATTTTCACCGTTAATCTGTTTTAATACTTCCCCTGCCTGTGTGGTGGTAGTTACTACCATTATTTTGCTGCTTGCCCTGCTCTTCTTATAGACCCCTAACAGAATCCATTTAAAATACTGCCTGACGGTCAGGGAAATAATTGTGTTAAAGAAAAAAAACAACAGAAAGAATAATCTTGAGAAGGCAACTCCTTCTCTGGTAAGAAAAAGAAAGGCCGTTATGGTTAAGGAAAAAATAATATTTAATTTGCATACTTCCAAAAATTCGTCAATAAAACCTCTCTTAACAAACTCCTTATAGGTATCAAAGGCTATAAATACTCCGCTGTAAAGCAATACCCCCAACACCAGCGCCCAGCCAAAGACATTATAATACCAGTATTCTGTTATCTCACTGTAACGGATACAGGCTGCCAGTATGTAGGAGATTATTATTCCGATACAATCTATTAATAACAGATACCTACCGGGCAAATTCTTCTTTATGAAAGCCATCGTATTTCACATCCTTAATCTTGATTTGTATTTTCTTTGACAGTACGTAACAGATAGCCAGAAGAATACTTACCACTGATACCGAAATAATGAGTACTCCCATATTAATATGTTCGCCTGCTACCTTACCGTTGACAATAGTAATATTCCTGTATTTGTCCGACAGGCTTATCAGTTCCCCGGAAGGATTAAAACCTGCTTTTAAACCGCAGGCAGTAAATATATCTTTCGCAAGTCCTATGGCAATTTCTTTGCTGTCACTGGATAATTCTTTCATACTGGTCTTGTTTTCCAGGTTCAATAGATGTAGTAATTCCGCTGCTTTGGCCTCCACTTCTTCTTCCTCCGCAGCTCCCAGATTAATGTTATTAAGCCCGAAATACTGCAGCAGAAATTCCTCATATTTTCCGCTTCCATCAGTATTCTCACTGATTTTGTTGGTTAGGATGTCAATTATAATCGCTTCATGCTGATTGATCCTGGTGCTTTTATCCGCACTTACTGTTGCCGCCGACTGCTTCATTGTTTTGGCATTGGCTTCTTTTAAAGGCCCCCCGGCAAAAAGAAGAAGCACTGCCACACACAGGATGGGTATTACAAGATTCTTTAACCTTTTCATGATGATTCCCCCTTTCACATTCTGTCATCAGGTTAAATGCTTACCGGTTAATGCAGCTGAAGAACTGCCTCAATTGGTATATCTCAGTTTCCTTATTCGGACAAGCCCGGACAGCAGACCGGGCGTATCTTACGCTGCTATAAGGAATATTCCTCCTATGTGATTAAGTAAATATTTACCAGTTGCTACGATTATAAAACACCCCTTTTAAATTCACAAGTTACAAACTGTATTTTCATACATCTTTTCATCGCAGTAATTTCCATTAAAACTGTGTAATTGAATTAGTTTTACAGCATCTTTTGTCCTTATACTATTTTCTACCCCCTTGTTTTAAAGGAACGACAAAAAAGCAGCAGCTTATGTTCTTTCCTGACGATTACCGTCCGGTTAACATAAGCTACTGCCATATTTTATAATTATTCAGGAATATCAGAATTGATTTATAGATATTCCTGGTATTTTATGATGCTTTTACATTGAATAACTATATAAATTGAAATACGCTTTTTATATGTCCAAGTAAAAAAACATATACTCAGGTATTTTTGTACCTGTACATAATAAAATGATATAGTTACTTGAGAGTCAAACGTTCTAGTTGATTTAACATGCTAACGTTAATTTATACAATTTCAGGAAAAATACACAAAACAGAAAGAACGAATGCGCCTATGGAAAGGGATTAGAAGTCCTTTTCTCTGAATATTTGGTGCTATATTCATAAACAGATTGTCTGAGCGTTAGCGAGTTATCTGTTTTAGAATATGCCCAGCACAAAATATTCAGAGAATTAGGACTTCTTATCCCTTGAAATGAAGCATGAGTCTTTCTGTTTTGTGTATTTTTCCGTCCGTATGACAACAAAAAGAACTTTTGACTATCTAGTATAGTTATAACTTCATCGTTAATTGAATTCGCTTTTTGGCAGTATCCACACTCATGACCTTTACTTCTACGATATCACCTACACTGACCACATCCAATGGATGTTTGACGAATTTCTTATCCGTTAGCTGGGATATGTGTACAAGTCCGTCCTGATGAACACCAATATCCACAAAAGCTCCAAAGTCAATTACATTACGGACGGTACCTTTTAATATCATACCTTCTGTAAGGTCTTTCATTTCAAGTACGTCGGTTCTTAATATGGGCTTTGGCATTTCCTCTCTGGGATCTCTGCCGGGTTTCTCAAGTTCCTTAATAATATCTGTTAAGGTTATCTCTCCGATTCCAAGTTCAGCTGCCAGGGCTTTCTTATCTCTTATCTGTTTACCCAGACCCGACAGCTTTCCTGCCTGAATGTCAGCAGCTGCAAGACCAGATTTCTCCAACAGCTTAAGAGCTGCTGGGTAGGATTCCGGATGAACACTGGTACCATCAAGGGGATTCTCACCATCTAAGATCCTTAAGAAACCTGCACACTGTTCAAAGGCTTTGGGACCTAACTTAGCTACCTTTAGCAGCTGCTTGCGGTCAGTGAAGGGGCCATTCTCTTCTCTGTGGGTTACTACATTCTTTGCTATGGTTTTCGTAATACCTGAGATATATTCCAGGAGAGAGGCAGATGCAGTATTTAAATCCACTCCTACTTTATTTACACTGTCTTCTACCACACCGGATAGTGCGTCGGACAATTTCTTCTGATTCATATCATGTTGATACTGGCCTACACCAATGGCTTTGGGGTCAATCTTGACCAGTTCAGCCAAGGGATCCTGGAGTCTTCTTGCAATAGAAGCTGCACTTCTCTGGCCTACATCAAAGTTCGGAAATTCCTCTGTAGCCAGTTTACTGGCGGAATATACGGAAGCCCCTGCCTCATTTACGATGATATATTGTACTTTGCCGTGGTATTCCTTAAGCAGGTCCGCTATGATTAATTCGGATTCTCTGGAGGCTGTTCCATTTCCTACTGATATAAGTGTGATGTTATATTTCTGTATCAGCTTCCTTACAGTAGCTTTGGCTTCTTCTACTTTATTCTGAGGTGCCGTTGGATACACCACCACTGTGTCAAGTACCTTACCCGTTGCATCCACTACAGCAAGCTTACAGCCGGTACGAAAAGCGGGATCCCAGCCTAATACAACCTGTCCGACAATTGGAGGCTGCATCAGCAGCTGTTCCAGATTCTTGCCAAAGACCTTAATAGCACCATCTTCCGCTTTTTCTGTCAGGTCATTACGAATCTCTCTCTCAATGGCAGGTGCTATCAGTCGGGAGTAGCTGTCACTGATGGTCTTCTTAAGTATCTCTTCCGTATTGGGATTCTTTCTTACAATTACTTTCGTTTCCAGATAGAGAAGTATCTTATCTTCCGGTGCCAGGATCTTAACCGTGAGGATTTTCTCATTCTCTCCTCTGTTAAGGGCAAGAACACGGTGTCCCGCCAGCTTGCTTAACTTCTCCTCGAAGCTGTAATACATCTCATAGACACTTTCCTGTTTCTCGTCCTTGGCGGCAGAGGTGATGCTTCCTTCTTCAAAGGTTACTTTACGGATGTGGATACGGTAATCCGCTTCGTCAGAGATATTCTCTGCAATGATATCCATTGCTCCTGCAATTGCTTCTTCTATGGTATTTACTTCCTTTTCAGAATCCAGGAAATTTTCCGCCTCTTTTTCGATGGGCTTGTCTGTCATCTGTAAAAGGATGATATTTGCCAGGGGCTCAAGTCCTTTCTCTTTTGCTATTGTAGCTCTGGTTCTTCTCTTTGGACGATAGGGCCTGTACAGGTCTTCTACTACTACGAGGGTTTCGGCAGCTAATATCTGTGCCTTTAATTCTTCCGTTAATTTCCCCTGTTCATCAATAGTTGCCAGCACACTGGCCTTTTTCTCTTCCAGATTGCGAAGATAAAGAAGACGTTCGTGAAGATCACGTAACACCTCGTCATTTAAGGAGCCGGTTACCTCCTTACGGTATCTGGCTATAAAGGGGATGGTATTGCCCTCATCTATTAGCTTTACCGTTGCTTCTGCCTGTTCCAGCCGGATTCCTAGCTCGCTTGCAAGCTGTCTTAAAATATCCATGGTTTACTCCTTTTGATTCTCTTTTCCTTCGTTATAACAATGTTATTATAATAACATTGCGGGGGAATAAATTCAAGCCTGCCGGATTGCTTATAGTGGGGGAGGGTTGTGGCAAGGGGACGAAAACTGCGGACCTCTTTGTACGTTTTTGTTCGGACAAGGTTCCTTATTCCACTAAAGCTGCAGGGATTGCTTAGGACAGTTCATGATATGCCGAACTCGCGGAATAAACTGCTATGGGTTTCGGGAGGTTTTTGCCGCTCAGACAGCGGCATATCATGTACTTGGCGCAATCTCTGCAGCTTAAGTGTCATAGGGAACCTTTCCGAGACAAAAACTCCCAAAGAGGTCCACAGTTTTCTGCGCGTTGGGTTACGGAACCTTGCCAGGGCCTGGAGGGAGGGAGGTTTTTTGATTGTTTGGGATAATATTATTTTACTATTTGTATTTTTATTATTTTATATTACTCCGGTATTTATTTTGTTTATTATTGTGGTCTTTTGGTATTCTATACTGCTTTTGTATTATGTTTTGGTATTCTTTATATGGAATAGATTTAGAATTTGGTATCTGGTGATTATAGAATGGTTAAAGACTGGGACAGGTATAGGATTTTTAAATATCTGTGCATAGTTTCAGGATTGAATCGGTAGGAATAAGCTAAATCAGGTGCAGGGGACCGGATTTAGCTATATTCTTATTGTAATGATCGCCTTATTTGTGCACAGTTATTTAAAGTAGATTATGATGTATCTTTTTACCGGGGGAGGAGGGGCTAGGGCCGGTTATTGGTTTAAGGTTTATTGGTTTTGGGGTGGGGTGATGGTATATTAAGTTATTACGTTTGGTTGGTTAGTTAGTTTACAAGGGTTCTTAGTTGTTCTTCTGTTAGTTCTGTATCCGGGTGAAAGTCCTGTGAGGCCATGTAGTTTACTATACTTTGGGTTAGGGCTGTTACTTCCGGGTAATGAAGTTGTTCCAATAATCCCATTGTACTGATTATCAGTCTGCCTTTTCCTGTCCTTGCTTCCAGGAGCATGCCCATTTTTCTCATTCTGGCGTAGCAGTCCAGGGCTGTTATAAGGGAGGTCAGGTTTTCAGGCAGCTTGATTGCACGGCCCTGGCACATAGGCCACCATTGCCAGTTGGTATGAAATTCTGTAGGGAAGCTTCGAAAAACCGGGTGCTTGGGATCCACCAGGCAGCCCATAAATCCATCCTGACTGGCGAAGGTTCCTACGGACCAGAAATCTGTGGTGAACTGCGGTTTGATGGAGTCAGGAAAATGCTCGCTGGTTGCCGGTGGTGACAGGAATACTTTTCTGCCTTCCTGTAAGGCGGTTATTGCTTCCTCCAGGCTTTGGGTTAGCAGCAGGTCTTTTGGACAGGTTAAGGGAGCATCAGGATATACCCATATGGGGTAGCTGTTTTCATAGGTTCCGGCCTGTATTGTCAGGGTTAGCTTCTTTGCTTCTGTTTGTGCAGTTAGGGGGAGGGTTATGCTTCCTGCTGCTGTTAGTTCTCCTTTAGGGTAGGTGGCAGTTTCCAGCTGTTGTTCTGCCAGCAGAGTGTCACCGTGTTTGAGAAGTACTTTGCAGCTGATGGTGTAATCTTTTTTACTGTAGTTGGCGATTTTTATATCACAGGTTACCTCTTCGGTGTCACGGTAGGTGTACTTTTCCATGAGTCCCAGGGGTACTACATCGTTCATAAACTGTCTGAAGCGCTCCGGCTGGGCAAAGGAGTAGGGCTTGGGATTCAGATGGGAGTTCAGCATTCCTACCAGGGCAGTGCCTTGTCCGGGAAAATCCTGCAGTCCTAAGAGGGAGATACCGGACATTTCTTTGGTTCGAAGCACCGCTTCTACTTCTTCTCTGTATGCCAGCAGAGACAGCTCTCCGGTGGCTTCTACATAGGTTTTCCATTGGCTTAATAATCCCTGGGCTTCCACTCTTTCTTTAATATACAGAAGATTCTCAGGGCTTGTGATTCCTTTGAAATCATTGCATTCGTCAAAGTCCGGCAGTACCTCGTATTGTCCTACTTCAAAGTTAAAGACCGGTTTATCATATTCTTCTCTTACCTTTTGCATTTCCTTATCAAAATTTGCTCTGGTATTTGGATATTGTTCATTTATATATCCCGTCATATTGGCAGAGGTACCCCGGATATGCTCCTTGTAATAGTTAGACGAAGTATAGAAATCGCTGTGCATATCCGGCCCGAGGCTTCCGTAATGTGGATTGGAGGCATTTGCGTACATTCTGGTATTGTCCAGTTCTTTTGCCAAACAGAGCAGTAAATCCATTCTCTTATGTCCCAGCGCTCCGGCCTGAAGTTCATTTCCCAGGGTCAGCATGACAAAGGAGGGATGGTTGGCATAGCTTATTAATATCTGCTGTAATTCCTCTTTGTAATAGGACCAGCTCTTATCGTCTTCGAAGGCAGTTGACGGATTCCAATGGGAGAGCTCCGGCTGCATCAGCATTCCCATCTCATCAGCTGCGGCAAAGGCTGCCTCCGGAGGACAATGGGAGTGAAAGCGCATGCAGTTTATTCCATAGGATTCATAGACCGACAGAACCTTTGTCCATTCCTCTTTGGTCATTGGCATATGTCCGTTTTCAGGAAATACACAGCAATTGGATTCACTGCGCAAAAAGATTACTCTGCCGTTTAGCGCCAGTCTTCCATTGAGATTATGAAAGGTCCGGATTCCAAAGGAGACGGACTTCTCCTCAAGTCTTTCACCGGATACGGATAAGTTATACAGATGTGGATCGAACTCATCCCAGGGTAGGGCATTTTCACTGATTGCTATGTCTTTTATTTCAACCGTATGTCTTCCTGCCGGTTTGGCTATCGGGTATGTTATTGTTTCTGCAAATGCTTCTGAATTAAGTGTCAGAAAGCCGTCATAGCTTTCTGAGAAATCAAGCTCCACAACTACATTGGCCGTTGTAAGGCTTGGATATATTCTTATATCTGTTATAAAATTCTTATTCTCAAGGCGCAGACGCAGATAACCCAGCAGACCATTCCAGTTGGTCTGAGTCTCATCTGTTGCGGCAGAGGAATATACAATGGCATCGTGGGGCCAGTCAGGATAAGAATTATCACAGCAGAAGGTACAGGTATTCTCTCCTTCTGCTATATAATCTGTTATTTCAAATATATATGGTGTGGAGATAGTTCCTAAAGTATAGGCAGGCACTTCCCTGCCCTTCATAGTAAGGGATAGCTGACGGCTTCTCTCCACTTCCAGGAATACTCTTTCTTCCGTTTTCGGAAGCTGAAAGGTCTTTGTAAAGCAAGCTGGTCCTTCGTAGGTATTCCTCCTTGTCAGCCTGGTTAAGATTCTGGTATTGCCTAACATATCCTTTTCATTTCCAAGTCCGGCATCGGGATGCCATTGATTTGCCCCTGCATCAGGAAAACCTACTCCGTTTCCATCCAGGGTTCCCGGCAAAATTACTCGGTCTGCTTTGTGACCTGAAAGCTGTAACTCCCATTGACCGCTTAAATCAATATAGTTCATTGTTACCTCCATAATAATGTTATATAAGAAATATCTTTTATATTCAAATTTTACCTAGTAAATAGTATGACTCTATTTTATCATGAACTTATGAGAATAAAATGCAGTATCTACATCATTAATGGACAATATAACACATGGATGATACAATCATAGGAATTACATGGATTTCTCTTTTATTTACATATTAATGCAGAGCTGCTGGCAGGAAGCAGCCGCCAAAAGGAGGAGGTATACAATTGTTTTCTATTAATAAAGACGATTATATAGAAATGAAGGCCGCTATAACGAAGGAGGATTACAATAATCTGAAGGAATTAGAGGCTGTATGCACAAAGGAAGATATTAATCTGAAGCTGGAACTGGAATATAAGCTTTCCCAGCAGTCGCTTACCGCTGAGGCGCAAGCTTTAACGGAGAAGGATTTTCGTTCTTCCTGTATGAAGGAATATATATATTATTCACAGGGCAGACCGGTTTCTTATCTTGGTATCTGTAACTTTGGCGGAAATGTTTATGAATTAAATGGGATGACACATCCTGACTTCCGAAATAAAGGTATCTTTCGGCGTTTATATGAACATGCATTTACAGAATGCAGACTGGCAAATAAAAAGAGCCTTCTCCTTCTTACAGACGGTAATTCTCCTTCCGGGAATTCTTTTGTTAAAACAGTGGGCGGGGTACTTTCATTTTCAGAATATCGAATGGAGCTTTTAGCTGGTGAATATGCTGCAAGGAATAATGATTTGAATAATGGTCTAAGTCAGGTTGTGCTGGTGGAAGCCCAGCCAGGAGATATCAGCTTATTGCATGAGTGTGATAAGCTCTTGTTTGGAGATGAAGAAAATGAGGAGGAAGCTGAATATATTTCTTCCATTGACAATAGTTATCTGATTAAGAAAGAGGATATAACGATAGGTAAGATTAAAATTGATTTTTCTGAGAATACAGGCTTTATATATGGGTTTGGTATTCTTCCGGATTACAGAGGTTTAGGTTATGGGAAGGCGGCGATTGGGGAAGCCTTGAAGGAAATCTTCTCCAGAGGACTAGAAAAGGCTGCACTGGATGTAGCTGCTGCCAATGATCGGGCGTTGTATATTTATACTGGGAATGGATTTAAGGAAGTATCTGTGATGAGGTATTATGAAGTTAAGGTGATGTAGTTTGTCAGGGTATTAAAAGAAATGGCAGCTTATTAGATTATCTGGTATGGCTACCATTATTTTATAGGTTTATTCTATAGAATTCTTGATTAATTGTACTCTTAATCTGGTGTTAGAATCAAATGCTATGCCTAGATAAGGAGGGTGAAAGCGTGAGGCCGTTTCAAAGTCCTCTTCGGCAGTCTTAATATCTTTGTTTTCCCTTTTTCTAGGATAACCTTTCTTCAAAGAATATCTCCAGCTGGGAATGAATCTGTCATCAGTCCTGACGGGTGCACGGTCCATTTTTTCGTAATATCCATCGTGGCCAGATACAACATTTTCAGCAGGCTGGCATCCATGGGAAATACGGTCTTGCTTTTGGTAACCTTCCGTAGCTGACGGTTAAAGCCCTCTATGGCACTTGTGGTATATATAAGCCCGCGAACAGCCTCAGGATATATGAAATACGTGGAAAGATTAGCCCACTTATCCCGCCATGACTTTGCTATTTTAGGGTATTTCATTCCTCTTTTCCCATCGAACAAATCCAGTTCACTAAATGAAATATCTTCCGTAGGTGCTGCATACACACGCTTTATATCGGCCATGAGTGGCTTGATATCCTTGTAAGATACAAACTTTGTCGTATTCCGTATCTGGTGGATAATGCACTGCTGGATTTCTGCCTCTGGGAATACTGCCTCAATTGCTTGGGGAAATCCGGTCAAACCATCAACGCAGGCAATCAGGATATCATGTACCCCACGGTTTTTTAAACCGCTCATGATGGACAGCCAGAATTTTGTACTTTCATTTTCTCCCACATACATTCCAAGGACATCTTTACGTCCGCTCATATCAATTCCGATGGCAATATAAACCGCTTTTTTTACAATCCTCCCTTCACTTCTGTCTTGAAAATGTATAGCATCCATAAATACTACGGCATATATTTCTTCTAGAGGTCGTTCCTGTCATTCCTTCACGGTAGGGAGTATTTTGTCTGTAATCCGGCTGATGGTACTGTCTGAAATATCCACGCCATAAAGTTCCTGCATATGGCTCTCAATATCTCCAGTAGTCATTCCTTTGGCATACATGGATATGATTTTTTCTTCCATGTCCTAGGTCAGAGTGTTCTGATATTTCTTAATCATTTTAGGCTCAAACTCCCATTTCGGTCACGGGGAACATCAAGATCCATGTCTCTATAACTGGTATTCAATGTTTTTAAGTTGTAACCCTTTCTGTTGTTATCGGTCTCTTTGTTCCGGAAATCATACTTGGAGTAACCCAGTTCCTCATCCATTTCGCCATCCAGACTGCCTTTCCAGACTGCCCTTCCAGACTTCCTTCCAGGATAACTGACATCATTTCTCGCATGAGAACATTCACCAGTACCATTCTTAACTGGATTATCCTTCAGGTATCCACTTACCATTTCTCGTAGAGCCTGTCTTTCGGGAGACTCATCCCTTCTTCTCTTTGCCATAAAACAAAACCTCCAAACTGAATAATTTTATTTTACATCAGTTTGAAGGTTTACACAAACTTTGGGATGCTCCCAACTTATACTTTTTAAATTAAAGGATTACTATAGTGATACCTTATATTTTTAGATTCTGTATCTCAAGATGTTGAGGTCGCATAAAAGTTTTTAATTCGCTCCTTCATTAGCATCTTGGAAACTTCACACAAGTGAATAGCTGACGAATATAAGTTACAACTTTACACCCGAAGAAAAATCTATTTCAGATTTTTGCATGGACAGACATCGGGTCAACATGATATTTATTTCTTATTATGGAAGAAAGTGTTTCAACACCATTAAGCAATCCGCTTAATGCGGGGATTCATCATCTTTGCAATGTTATTACTGAGACCTGTCACACAATCTAACCAACTGCATTTTAGACTTAAAGTTAAGTCGATAAGCGATATCCATTTAGTGAAGTTCTCTTTTCTCCATACTGTAGTCTCCTTTATCTTCTAGTGATTCCTTATACTGTATTATTCTTTATACTCACCCCAGATTTTATCAAGCCTAGTTTAACGAGGGTTCCCTTAAGTTTTTGCCTATAATATACGTTAGGATAGCACTTTGAAAAAGCTTGATTAAAACCTTTTTTGTTCTGTAATAATGTTAAAAATTGTTTTCTTTTCTCGGATGGAATTGATGGATGCCTAAGCTGATGATTTTGCTCTACTGCTCTTTCTATATCCACATCTTCAAAATGCATACCTGAATTATTTATTAACCATTTTCCTTTATCAGTCTGACACAAAACTAATGATATACCTTTTACTTCTTCCTCTTTTAAATTACTTCCCCAAGAATCTCCGATTGTAATATCAGATACACGCTCGATACAAGCATATTTACAAAAATAACAATTCTCTGTATAATCTAAGCATATCAAAAAGGCGTGTGTATACGTGTCCTGTACTCTTTCCGGAACAATACCTCTATAGTCCTTATATACATGGTAGTTGTTTTTCTTACGAAATTTAATATCCCTAATATCTTCTACTGAATAACCATAATCATTTAGGAACTTTTTAAGCAGTATTGGCGAAGGCGTTCCATGACATATTAAGTCAACCGTAAATAAATTCTCTTCAATTTTTCCCTTAACAAAACGCTTGACAGCAGCAACCTGACATGGTAAAGCTATGAAGAGAACTTTATTGCCATCCTTCAATTTTTCTCTTATCTTTTTATAAATTCCGATCGGATTACTTTTAACATATTTTGAGCCTTTAAATTTATTCAGTTCATCCATTGATTCTGCAAATTCAAATTCAAATTTACCATTAGAAAATGTACAACTGCAGACTATTCCGCCTTTTTCTATAAAAAAGCGAGAAAACGAAGTGGCTGCACCACCCGAAGAACTTTCTGCTCTAAGTTCATTATTAATTATCCATCCTTGTTTCCACTGTATTGGATAAGTATACTCCACATCATTATTTGACTGGCAGACATCCCAGCAAGCATTGCAGTTAACACATTTCATCTCATCTATTACAGCATTATAAGCTTTTAATGAATCTTCTATATGTATCGCACCTTTAGGACATACATCCATACATGCCATACAACCAGTGCACATATCATTTCTACAAACTGTTAACATACTTATACCTCTATCAGAAATTAACGTTTTTGTTTAAGAGAAACTATTTTATTATTTATTTTTAACGACTTATTTTTAACTCATTAATTTTATTTATGATTAGGGCCCTTTTAATGAAAATTATTAACACCACTACCATAATAATTAAATATCTTATAATCCAAGGTTGATTATATAACAATGTAACACAAATGGAATTAAATATGACCGCAAAGGAAATCAGTAGAATCAACCTTATATTATAAGGTACTTCTTTTTCATCCTCCTTTTTTAATACTTTCTTCATAAATACATAATGGACTAATGAAAGCAAAATATAGCAAGCTAATGTTGTATATGCAGCTGCAATATAACCAAACAAATTTATAAAGATATAGTTAAGCAAGATATTTGCGATAGCGGCTCCCATAGAAGCAATCATAATATTTTTACTTTTCTCGTAATAAATCTCGATATTTGAGAATAATGAGTACAAAAAAATAAAAAAAACACTGCAGGAGACTGGTGGTACAACCCATACAGACGCCGCATATTTTTCAGATCCTAAAATCCATACCAATTCTGGTGCAAATAAAGATGGAACTAAAGAAATTAAGGCAACAACCGCTATCAAAATAGTTGATGTATCTTTAAGTTTTGTCCATTCTCTTTGCTTACATTTCTGATAAGTCCAAGGAATAAAACTCGAATTTATGCTTGTTATTATTATCTGCATTATCATTGATGCATTATAAGGGACACTATAAAGAGCTGTATGACCCTCTCCGCATATATCATTAATCATTATTCTGTCTGAGCTACCCAAAACTGTCATTGAAAGATAGTGGGCAAGCAATGGCAAATCTATTGCTAAAGCATATTTCCAATATCCAACATTAAAAAGCTTGTTATTTTTTTTTATAATGCTAATATATACACAAATTCCAACTAATGATGCAACTAGAACATCTGCTAATACTCGTGAATATCCTGTAGGATTGTTTATTACTAGTAAAACTCCTACAACCGCAGTTCCTACCGTAGACATAATTGTTACTATGCACAAAGCGTGGTATTTAAATAGATATCTTTGTTGGACAGTCCATAAGCTTGTTGCCGCTGAAAAGAAAAAACCAACAAACATTATTATCATCATAGGGGTTGAGACATCTAAGGCTTTGTTAATAGCTTCTTTTAAAATAAAATAAATTGAAAAAAACACTAATGTACATAAGTTTGATAGGCCCAACATTGCAGATGTATATCCGAATCTATCATTATCATACTTTGTCATCCCATTGTTAAAAACTTGAGAACTCAAATTCAACGTTGCAAATATAATAATAATACTTTGCCAAGACAGATACACAGAGTATACACCATATTCCTCGGTAGACAGCAGTCTCGTAAAAATAGGAACTGTAATAAAAGAAACCCCTTTTTGAAAAAAATTACATACAGTAAACCATAAAGAAGCTCTGACAGCAACAGGAAGATTCATGTATTTGCTTTTTGTTTTGCCAAATAATCTTCCCATATTCTTCAACTTTCCTTTAATAAATCATCACAGTGTTTTTTCAACTTAATATATGAAGATTTCTCTGAACAATCAGATATATCAACAGAGGATAACAATCTATCTGCATTTGGATGATTAAATAAATACTCTATTTTATCTGCCAAAATTGAAATATCATGCACATTTTCTATTATATCGTATTGTTCTGTTTTCATAATGGATGCACCACCTACATTACTTGACATAAGTAATGAGCAATTACAGTTTAAGGCATCTGCCACCACTAGTCCAAAAGGCTCTAGCTCTGAAGCAACAATATACAAGGATATGGAGTCCAATTCGGTATAATATTGTTCTTTTGAAAGATGACCATGATAATTAACATTGGAATATTTTAATAGATCTTCATTGCCATCATACATTCTACCAAACAACTCGATACTGCAATTAATTCCTTTTCTATTAAGCAGTTGTACCGCTTTGCATACTAGTCCATTGTTTTTTATATTCCTATTTCCTCCCGACAATGCGATAGTATTTGAACGTTTAGTTTTCTGTTCTCTAAGGCAAATTTCAACACCATTGTTTATATATTTTGTTTTAGATTGATAAGCTGGTTTATATTTTTTAAACCAATCAGCATATTTTTCAGATACACATAAAATCAAATCACAATATTCCCATATCTCATATTCCGTTTTAAGATTTTCCTCTGATAGATAAAGTTTATTAATTTTATTTTCATATTCAACACATCCATGCATAAGATATATGATTTTTTTGTTTGAACATTTTAATATTCTAAAAATTTTATGAGAGCATAACCCTGAAATAACAATAATATCACAAAAAAATACTTTAAATAATGTCTCGATTCCCTTAGTAATTCCATGGTCATTCTTCAAAAATATTAAATCATCATCATGATTACGAATTAATGCAGAATTCACATTAGCTGGACCAGTATTACTTTTATAAGCTCCAAATAAAAAAATTTTACTCATTCGCGCGTCCTTTACTCATCTATTTTAAATTATCCGACAAATATTTTATCGTTCTTAACCGTTCATTTTTTTCGACTTTTTCTATAAAAGATTTATCGTAATTAATTATATAGGTCTTTTCTAAATCATTCATACTAGAAATCAAATGTTTTTCTAGATTTAAACGACCTACTAAATCATAAAGTTTATTACTATTACTTTCCTTGACTAAAATCGCAAATTTTCGATTATATTTTGCTGAAAAAATAGTCCCATGGAACGTGTCAGTTATTACAAAATCAGCATTACAGAAAATCTTTAATATCTGAAATGGATTACATACGATATAATTTTTTATCCACATTTGTGGTGCTCCAATTGCTATAATCTTCATATTATGATTTTTACAAAAAATCTTAATTGCTTCAATTTCTTTTTTGTTATTAATGCGATTATAGTAGGAGTAGACAATGCAATATCTTGATGGGATATTTTTAGGCATTAAGCACTCTTCTATTTCCTTATTGAAATTTCCCACTATAACAGGGTCCAAATTTAGTTCTGGATTAATTTCTATTATTTCTTTTATGAATCTCCTTGTATTTTCATCTCTTACAGATAATGCTGATACTCTCAATAAAGATTCTTTTATCTTGCTTTTTACAGAATGAGGAACATTATCGATTTTTGTAGATCCACAAGATGCAGCATATGTTATTACTTTGTTAGCTTGATTTATATTCCCAAAGAGTTGACATGTAAATCCCCACGGACTAGGTGATAAACAATTAAATACTTCATCACTACCTATTACACAGCAATCAAAAATATCTCCGTTTTCACTGTGATTCTCTATCAAAAATCTTTCTCTAAAAGAATCAAAAATTTTATCCCTTTTCCTAATTGCATATTTATTTCGCAATCTAATAAGAATATATTTATCTATATTTTTTCCCATAAATATATGCTTATTTCTACCATACTCATTGGCAAAATCATCTATTGCTTTATCTATTAATAATTCATTATCCTCTGGTCTTGCCTCAATTGGAATAAAATATACTTTATGCCCCATAGACTCAATAACTTTCTTTAGTGAATAACTCTGTAACAGAGAACCAGGATTTTGAACATCCTGCATAGACAATATACAAATTCTCATTGTTTGATGTCTCCTTTATGTATAACCCATATATCTTTTTATATTTTTCCAATCAATTTTAAAACATTACTTCCAATAAAATGAATAAAACCTTGTTGATGATCTGGCATAACTAAAATATAACAGTGCTAAAAGAAGCATAAGTACTCCATTAATTATCGCTTGGCTTTTTTTTGAAAAATATTTATCACTTTCCGGAAAAAACAACAATAAATACGGTCTAAAAAACCAACCCACTCGTGAAAACATTGTTATTTGAAGTCCTGCAAATTCACATGCAAGATACATCAATGTTAATGACGATAACTTAAAGGATTCATTTTCTCTAAATCTTTTCCCATACAGAATCAATACTAAAACAAGCTCAATCACCCACAATATAGCTATTCCCCCCAACTCATTATCCCAATAATTAACATAAAAATAAGAGGTATATCTCGGAAATAGCCGGATAATTAAATTCTTAGCAATAACAATAATAAATGGAGCGGCAACAGTTGCAATAATTGCGTACTTAAATGTTCTCGATTCTTTTTGGGGTCGAATTAACATTATTGGGAAAATAATGAAACAAATCAATGCAGTATTATGAATAAGCGATGCTATAAGAACAACCATAATAGCCTTTTTCCACTTTCCTTGCTTTAACAACGTATAGGCCTGTATAGCTATAGCCCCCGCTAAAATTTGTCTTGCGCCATTAAATGCAAGCATAAACATTGATTCACATAAAAAAATATATGTAGGAAAAAACACCTTTTCACAATTATCAAATATAAATTTTGCAAATAGCCAACATGTCATAGCTGCAATTATAAAAAGAAGTATTTGTCCGTTGTTAGTAAACCAATGAATCACTTTACAAATTGCTAAAAAACCATTCTCTATTGTATCAGTATAACCATACTGATCAGTAAAGTACGCTGTTCTCATTCCTGAACTTTGCAGCATATCACTCCATTTTACATCATCCGCATTTCTAAAGATATTTAAATAATGTCCTGTGTCTTCACCTACAGAACTCCCTCTTAAGCCCAGCACAATTGTCATAGAAAAAAAAGCCAAGAATAGAAATATCTTTTTGGACTGTTTGCTATTGTTCTTTGCGTATGGATATATACCATAAATAAATATCAAAGCCATCAAGATTATGTATATAGTCATGAAAATCATCCTCACTCGTTCTTAATGTAAAGATCTGGTGCTAGCGTATATATAATTACCTTTATTTTTTCCTTCATATTAAGTGCATATTTTAATGCAAATATAAAACCCATTCCCGGAATCTTCCACCCTTTAATCTTTCTTACTCTACTATTACGAAGATAATATCTGACAAGAATTCCATACATATATCTTTGTAGTCCTTTATCCTTCACAGTTTTCAAAGTTTCAAACCATTCTCTCCAAATTGTTAACGAAATGTCCACTTTCTTCTTTGAATTCAAAGAGTTCATTATAGAACCTTCTCGTATAATGTAATTGTAAAACGGGTAATCTATATAAGAGATTTTTTTCGCAGACAAATATAATCTCGGAAGTATTTGATGATCTTCAAAGTAATATCCAACTTTATAATATAATTTATTATCAAGCAAGAACTTCCGATTATATAAATTCAATACCGCAGGTGCATAAAATTCATTTGTCTTAATTGATTCAATAATGAATTCCTTAGCGTCATACACTTTTCCTGATTCTAAATTAGTTCTCTTCTGATAAGTAATAGTATCTCCACAAACTTCTTTTATAACACCAACAATAAAATCAACGTCATCCTTTGCACTGGCCATAAGTTGCTCACAGGCATCCAACTGTAAATAGTCATCCGAATCAACATACATTACATATTCTCCAGAAGCTTTATTTAAGCCAAAATTTCTTGCTTCTGATAGTCCACCATTCTTTTTATGAATAACCTTAATACGTTCATCTTGTTTTGCATATTCATCGCACATTATTGGACATTTATCTGGACTTCCATCATCCACAAGAATAATTTCTATCCTTTTATAGGTCTGATGCATTAAGCTCTGAACACATCTATCAAGTTCCTTTTCAACATTGTATATTGGAACAACTATACTTATTTTTTTACCCCTTTTCATTTTCAAATCCTCCAGCACCAGGCTTCATATTCATCTTGGTCTGCCCATTTGTTCATGTGTTATTTTCTTCATACCCAAGTAATATGGAACGCATACAGCTTCTGGCGCAAATCTTACTCATTAAAGATAACTTTTCCACCTTTGCCAATGCAATATCAAGCAACATTAAAATTCTCTAGCACATTATAAAATGAGAAATCATTGCCTCCAGCATCGTATATTTGCTGGAATTTAATCACCAACTGTTCTTCAAGTATATACAGTTTCATTATTAAAGCCCTCGTAGCTGTATATCTAAACAACTGGTTGCCCAGTCTGGCATACATTTCACGGTAAACCATTTCTTTACCTCTATGATTAAAAGTAAAATATTATTTCCTTGAGAAGTCAATTCAAAAAAGAATGCTAGTTTCGAATTCTTATTAATTTAGCAGGTACACCACCAATTATGGAATTATCCGGGAATTCCTTTGTGATAACCGCATTAGCTGCAATTACACAACCGTCTCCTACTCTGGCTCCATCTAAAAAGACAGCACCAGAACCAATCCAGCAGTTGTTACCTATTATAATTCCCTTATGACTAACTCCCTGTTTTCGAATTAAACAATTCATATCTTTATACTTATGGTTCTCTGAATGAAATCGGACATATTGACCTGCAACAACATCATCTCCAATAGTTATTCCACCAGCGGCCCCAAAGAAGCAATCATTTCCAAAAGTAGTACGATTACCAATCTTTAATCCAACACCTAATGATGTCAGATTGCCGGTACATTCAATTGAAGTCCCTCTTCCGATTACACAATGTGACCCAATTGAAACACCATCTGTAGACAATGCGTCAATCTTTACATTGTCATGTGTTTTTGTTTTACTACCGATTGTAAGATACTTTCTCTCAATCAGTTTTACGTGTTTTCCGATGAACACATCTGATGAAATGCCTTTCCCAGTAAGAGACACGGCTCTACCTCTTACCATCATCCATCCATATTTCCAGCACAAACGAATAAGATATCCCGTGCTTATACGCTTATCAATTATTAGATTATCTTTTCCAGCTATCTTCAGTAGTTCTTCTCTCATACTCATTTTCTTTCCTCATAGCAAAGTTTGTGGATCTGCCTTGACATAATTTCCATAACCAGAACATCAAACTTTTCATTTATAATCTGATTCATCCGGACCAGACGATCAGGTGTCAGCCCTCGAATAGCAGCATATAATTTGTCTATAGAAATATCTTCAACTACAATACCAGCTCCATCTGGAATAATGTCCTTTGATCCAACATTTCCGCTTACTATGACCGGAACCCCAAAACTCAAAGCTTCCAGAACTGTGTATCCAAAAGTTTCATACCAAATACTGGGTGCCACTAATACGTCTGTATGTTCAAAAATCCTTTCTAAATTAGCATAAGTATATCGTTCATTCGAATTTATATATGGCGACATCTCGGTGGGTGAAAAGAATACATTTAATTCGAAATCATTCTGTTCCTTCCACAATTTGTCGAGTGTCGCCTTCAGGAGAAAAAACCCTTTGCCTCCCCCTGTGGTCCTAAGTAGGTCAGTCGAAGTTTATCACCAAAGACCTTTTTTCTGCGATTATCCTTTATATCAAAATGTGTAATTGCTACTGTTTGTGCTGGAAATACACCCAAAAGTGACTCATACACATGTTGGGTTACACTACTATTGAAATGAATGCAATCCATCATTTTCAACAGATCTTGGTAGTACTTTCGTAGTCTTATATAATCATTAGCTGAGTTTTTTGGCTGATTAGAACTCTCCATTATTGCGGATATTTCTCCACTTAAAAAAACATCTCTATGTCTCTTGCGGAGTTTCTTTACAATACTTAAATTTTTCAACTTTCTATAAAATGAATGCTGTAAAATTCTTCCTTTCCATATAGCAAGCGCAGTCATATTACACTCTGGGCACTCGCTGCAATTTCCGATTGATGCACATACCTGATTATGCCTAAATATTGTTACCTTCGGGCAAATCGGAAAGAAGTCATGAGCTGAAAATACCAGTCTGACCTTTTTTTCTTTTGCAGCCTTAATGAATGCCTTGTGTAATCCCATTAGCGTGTGAATATGAATTACATCCGGTTTCCATTCGTTCATTAGTATTATATAAATATCCTCCTCCCCTTCTTTTGTGAATGCCTTTATATCTATGATACCTTCATCATAAGAGATCGGAAGTGGATTTTTCACTTCAAAGCTTACAATATCAGCCACACGACCACAATATTTAATTTTCATATTTTTATTTAATAGCTTCATCTCCCCTGGCCACAGCAAAGCTACCTCATGACCTTCAAGGCGTTGCTGTTGCATTAAATCTATACAAAACTTTGTCATACCGCCTGTTCTATATGGGGGAAAGCCGAGTGAATAATGTAAGATTTTCATTTATTATTTACCACATCCTTACAATTTATTTCTATACTTAAGAGTTATATTCCACAATCACGTTCTCACCAAGTTCTTAGTCTCTTCGAAAAGCTCATGTTATCCCCCTAACAACTGCAAGACTCGTAGATTTTCATCTATCTTGGTAATATACACTGTAAAGTTTGTTTTATTTTTCTATTGATATTCTGAAAATAATCTTTGTATAGATCTATGTATCTTACCACAGACCATCGTTATAATGCCATGATTAGTGTGTTCAATTACTTCACACCTTCCAGAAACAGCTTCTCATACTCGTTCGCAATGTGTTCCCAGCTATATTCATCTTTGATTCTGGTCTTAGCTTTTTTGCCCATTGCCTGAATCTTCTCCGCTGTGAATTCATCCGCTTGGTCAATCAATCTAGCCAGATTACCATCTTCCTTACTCCAATAAATCGCTGTATCTTGGGCAACTTCCCAGTTAAATCCAACATCCAGCAGTAAATTTAGATCTGTAGAACCCAGTGCTTCCAATAAACTTGGGTTTGTGCCGCCAACTTCATGTCCATGGAAATAGCCATAAGCATTTTCCCGAATCTTCCTTAGCAGTTCCTGCTCGTACACTGTACCCACAAATTTAATTCTCGGGTCTTTTTTGAAGTTCAGCTTTTTCTCCAATTCTTCCAAAAACGCATCATCCGACGTGGTAATAATTATTAAATTCTTTTTTGACTTCGATTTCATAAATTCCCCAATCATCGTCTCAAAGTTATTCTCAGGAACAAATCTACCAACTACCAAATAGTATGATTTAGGAGACAAGTCCCTTTCCTTATACCAACGAACCACCATTTCCTCATCATCCATAATTGTACTCTTCCTAACTTCAGCACCATAAGCAATATAAGTAGTCTTGGGATTATACATTTTATAACTCTCATGAATATACTTCTCAATATTTTTACTATCACATACTAATATATCCGATTGTTTCACCATCATTTGCTCAGATACTTTCCAATACTTTCTCACTGGAGTACTCCACTTCGCCCTTAACCATTCATGACCATCAGGATTAACAAATACCTTGCCTCCATATTTATGTATCTTCTTTTGAAAATAAGCAGCAAATGGTCCTATACGACATGCAAGAATATAAATAATTGGATTCTTAATTTTGTTTTTATTAATATACTTACAACATTGTTTTAACGCTACTACATCATAATATATTGCTTGAGCTGGTCCAATATTTGGTACTCTAATTTTGAAGCACCTTGCACTATGATAGGCAAATTCACCTGATCCATTACTTTTGCAAGCTACATGATATTTTATTTTTTGCTTTTCTTGATGATATTCTGTGAGTTTGTCAATAAATGTTTCATAACCTCCATAATTTGCAGGTATTCCTTTTGAGCCAATGATAAATATATTTTGCATAACTTTTTCTCCAGTCAATTCAATATAAAAGTGGAGCGTGACTTTCATTCTTTCCTAGTCATAGCCTTTTCGATTAGTCTCAGTTAAGTTCAATTGATTAATAATATTACCCTTATATTCACTATTTCTAAAGATACAGTTCATATTTCTATGTACTACTAGATGAAGCCTCAATCCAAATTACATTTTGTAATTTTCTAATAACATTTATGAAAAACAGCGAAAATATTTCCTCCCTTCTCTGCTTGACCTCCCTCCGCCTTAGTCTTTCAAAACGCTTCATTATCTATGCCTTCTACTGCATTTTTTGGGTAAATAAATATGAATTCGGATAGTAAATTTTCGTTCCCCATATCTTTTATTTCTATTATGGTTATTCATATTATAGCTTACTCAAAATAGTATATTCAGATTATTCCTTGTACATATTGTTTAACAAATCATTCTATAGCTAAATTGTATTGGAATATATAGTATTACACTCAAGTAATTCTACAATTACATATTACTACTCAGAAATACAGTAATATTATACTGATATTCATAGTCTACCTCGACCCTCTCCCAAACGCTACAACTCCAACTGTCCTCAATATCAACCTCACATCCAGCCCAATACTCCAATTATCAATATACTCCAAATCCAACTTTACAACCTCTTCAAAATCCTGTATATCACTTCTTCCACTAACCTGCCACAACCCTGTCAGCCCCGGCCTTAAGTTCAATCTTCTCTTATGCCTCGCCTCATACTGTTCAAATTCATCCTGTGTAGGTGGTCTGGTTCCAACCAAACTCATATCACCCTTTAACACATTCAGAAACTGTGGGAATTCATCAAGACTTGTCTTACGTATGAACTTCCCAACCTTCGTAATACGGGGGTCATCCGCCATCTTGAACATCAACCCTTGCATTTCGTTCTCCTCCAACAACTCCTTCTTACGTTCTTCTGCATCTATGTACATGGAGCGGAATTTATATATCTTGAACTTTCTTCCATTCTTGCCCACTCGAATCTGTGAGAAGAATACAGGTCCCTTAGAATCCACCATAATAGCTGGTGCCAGAAAAAGCGTAATAACTACTGTCAACATAAGGCCAACCAAACCTCCTGCAATGTCTATTATTCTTTTTAAGATTTCCTGCTTGGGATCAAATATCCCAGTAGAAAAGGTAATCACCTGATGCCCTGCAAAGTTCTCCAATGATTTTTCTTTAAAATTAAACATTGGATTCACTTCAATATTCACATGTACCTGTACACCCATTTTCTCAAATTCCAATATAGCCTCATTCAAATTATATCCCTCTCTATTGGGCAGGTTCACAAATACCTCATCCACTACATTCAATCGTGCTATCTCAAGCAAATTAGTATTGCTGCCAAGCACCAATATTCCTTCAATACTCTCTCCAACCATATCTTTATCTATAATTGCAATATTGCTTATCAGTATTGACCACTCATGTGCCATTCTTATCTTACGTACAACCTCAACTGCCCTGTCAGCAGTTGTAACCAGCAACACTTTATTACTGGAAGTACTTTTCTTATAAACCCCCAGCATGTACACCTTAAGGTAACTACGCAACACATATGTAATAAGGTAATTTAATATAAAGAAAATTCCCACAAATAACCTGGAATAATTACTTCCTTGCTTTGTTACATATAAGAATATAACCAGAACAGCCAAGAGCATTAGCTGGTCTTTTAATATACGAAGACCCTCTTCACCAAATCCTCTCTGAAATACATTCTTCCCCCTGCTTCCATCTCCATGAATGACAAGACAAGTAAGGAGCAGGACAAATAATGTGCTTCCGTATAACTTCGTAAAATAATCCGGGCTTACAGTGCTGTATCGAATAACAACTGCCCATATGAATGATATTAAGATACCTAAAATATCAAATACTAATAAAAGCCTATCGCCTTCTTTATTCTTTCTACTTCCCATATTTGTATCCAGCCCTCTTAATCGTAGGTAAAAAATAAGGATATAGCAGTATAATGCATCACTTGCATTAACTACATATATCCAGTTTGATTCTGCCTGTCTTTCATAACAATCAGCTACCCCTTCTGACGATGTTCCTTAGATACGCCTTACGCTCACGTATGTTCTAAGATTTCATGTTCTTTCTTATTCTCATACAAGTGAAACTTCTTTACCAGCCTGTGACACACTACTAAGGCTATTATTAGTATGAGTATTAATATAAGCAACAGCGGAATATTAAAACCTGCTGTTTGAAGGTTGTCCTGCATCATTGCTGCTAAATACATTATTACCTGTCTCATCTTATTTCCCCACTCTCAGAAACCTGCAATAGACAATACCGGTAATTTAAGCATAATCCATTATTTACCACTGGTTATATGGTAAAATTATTATACTTTCATTTTACAAATATTGTCAATAGCATATTAACAATTGACTTTAACTTCTCTATTCTGATTATTATTAACCACTTATTTCCTTTTTGGCTATACATAAATGACAATAGGCAGAATTTAAGAGAGTTCTAATTAATAACTTTTTCTTATCTTTTTCTATTATAAGACCTTTGTACTAATTGGCAACCTGTGACAAATTATGTGACAGAGATTTAGAGCATTTCTTATTGCTCCAAAAGCAATATCATTCCTCCTTGCCGTATGTACCATAATATTTCCCATAGTACTTTCCATAATACTTCCCATAATAACCTTTTTTATCTAACTGCACCTTATTAAGTATAGCTCCCAATATCCTGCAGTTGGATTTCTCCAGCTGTGCTTTTACATCTTTAGCAAATCGATAACTGATAGCATTACTCTCTATAACCAACACAGCACCATCACAAATCTTTGCTACTACAGCACTGTCAATAACAGAACCTAGGGGAGGGGTATCAATTAGTACATAGTCATAGATCTCTCTTAGCTTATTCAGCATATCACTAAATCTTTGATGCTCCAGAAGTTCTGCCGGATTAGGGCCAAAGGTACCTGCAAATATAATATCCATATTCTTTATATCCGTATTTAGCATAACTTCTTCCAGCTCATTTAACCCAGAAAGATAGTGAGTCAGCCCACACTCAATAGCCCCCACCTTATAACGACCGGCCATTACTGATTTCCTTAAGTCTGCATCAATTAAGATAACCCTCTTTCCTGTCTGGGCAAAGGATACTGCTAGATTAAAGGATACACTTGATTTACCTTCATTAGGCGTACAACTGGTAAAGGTGATTACTTTTATGTCACTTCCACAGAATTGTATGTTGGTTCGTAATGTTTTGTAAGCTTCATTGGCTCTATAGTCAAGCTCTGCTCTTTTTTCGAAAGTTATTTTCTTCATGCTACTTTCCCTCTTATCTTCGGCTTCTTCCCTCTGCTCTTCTTTTGACCTCGTCTGCGGTTCTTCTTATCCTGTTCCATCTGCCTGTTACTTCCAATTTCTACCGGAATAAGTCCTAAAGTATTTAATCCAAGATATTTCTCAATATCCTCTGAGTCTTTAATGGTATCATCCAGTAAGAATAATACTACAACTATACCTCCTGCCAGAAATAATCCTAAAATCCCACCAATTACTACGTTTCTCTTTGTATTAGGACTGGAGGGATTTGGCTGCATATATCCTTCCTCCACTACTGTAGGTTCAGATGTATCCATTATCTTAGCTATTCGAGAAGCTGAAACAGTCGCAAAATCATCTACAATCCGTTTTGCCAGAAAAGGATCCGGATATTCTGCCGTAATTTCTAGTATTCGTGTATTGGTAGGATTGCTGATACTAATAACTGACAGCATCTCTTCATAACTCATATCAAGTTCCAGATTATCAATTACCTGTGTTACTACTGGCCTGCTCTTCACCAATACCATATAATCCTGTGTAAGCTGTGCTCCTAACTGTAAGTCCTGAAGGGCAAGACTTGTGATAGAGGTGGATTTGTTTACTATGTACAGCTTGCTGGTAGAAGTATATATGGGTGTTAATAAGAAGTTGCTGATTAGTCCGGCGGCTGCTGCCGTAAGTACTCCTGTCAACAGGATAATCCCGATTCTAGCCCGAATCAGGAGAACGATCTCCAACAGGTCGATTTCTATTTCATCATTCATATTTTGTTCCATAAATACTCCTTTATATATACTTATTCTCTAGTATTTTACCTGGATTGAGGCAAAACAGCTCTTTTGCGTAATCTAGATCTGTCAGCTTAACAACCGTCTGAAATGCCTTATGAAGCATAGGTGCTCTGGAGGTGCTGTTATGACAATCAGTGGCGATCATATGCACCCATCTGTTTTTAATCAGCCGTTTGTGTTGTGCCAGGCTCTTACTGAATAAACTGCCTTCCAGACTGCCGCTGTTCATTTGAATATAAACTCCTAATTCTATTAACTCTAGAATTCTTGACTCCTCTTCTATCAGGCAGCGGTATCTTTCCACATGGGCAAGTATCGGCGCATACCCTGCTAAAGTAAATTGACGTAATCCCTGATAGAGTGTTCTATATTTAACAGCGACGGAAAATTCAATGAGTACATAACGGCTTCCTGCTAAAGTTAAAGCCTTTCCTGCCTTAACCTCCTCCAAGGTTGAATCACTATAATACAATTCATTTCCCATAAGAAGCTTCATGTCAGGATCTATAACTGCTGCTTCTATTTGCACCTTACTTATTATTGCCTTCAGTTCAACGGTACTCTTTTTTTTCATATCAGTCCCATAATGCGGTGTTGCTATGATTGTCCTGATTCCCTGTTCTTTTGCCATCTTAAGCATCTGCATCGTATCTTCCATACTGGTGGCACCGTCATCTACCTGTGGCAGTATATGTGTGTGCATATCGATAAATTTATAATTATCCATCTCTTTATTTATAACCTTCCACTTTAATAACTTTCTATCTCAAGGTTAGCTTATATTATTCTTCATTTGTCCTGTCAACAGAAGTAAGAGTATAGCTGCTATACCGCCAAGTCCTGCCATGCACAGATATATCTGTATATCCCATAAGAAATATTTTTGCAGAAATGCCATGTAATACACCGGCTGCACTGACACCTTATAAAGCTTTGACCCTAGTGTAATTATTGCAGTAATACCTGTTATAACACTGGCCGATATAACGCTACAGGTTATATACCGAAGTCCTCGGTGCTTATACTTATGTATCCTCAGCAGAAATATTATTATCACAGCTGCCAGCAGGATTACAATTGGGAGCCCTATAGTTATTATCTGCGTATATGTCTTTCTGGCTTTGCTGATGGAGTAAATGAAGTCAAATTGTATCCCTCTTTGAAATTCCTGGACTATTCTGGCTGTTATTTCATCCGTCCCCGCCTTTATATCTTCCGTTACGGTTACATTATGTTCCATTAGATAATTATCGATATTTTTTCTTAATGCTGTTTCCAGATTTTCTGTCTTATATACTGGTGTCTTGCCTTCCAATACATTCTCTACATAATACTTACCGCCTATGTAAACACGTTCAAGAGTGACTGCATCCTCTAGTACATTTACAGGCAATCCAGCTTCTTTTACAACAGCTTCTGCTTTTTTATGAATCACCGTATATGATTCATTGTAGTAATTGCTTTCATTGATTTTCTGCTTTATGACCTTGTCATTAAATGCTCCGAAAAATAACCCCATACAAAATAGCAAAAGCAGAAAAAGGATTGTCAGAAGAAAAGAAAATAAGAGGCTTATGTTATTCTGCATGAAAGCTTTTTTTTGCTTCATCTGATATTCTCCTTAACTTTCATTGTCCATTTTCTCACAGTATATAAAATACCTCTGGCTTCTCTTACCCAACAACTGACCAAAAGGATAGCACGTATATAAGATTAATTCCTCTTTCTCTTGATTAATAGAGTATGCTGAGGTATCATCTGCTTCTGCAATTGCTGTATTAGTTACCTGGTACAGGAAGACTCCATAATTTGTTTCTATTTCTATAATATCCCCCATGTGTATATTCTCTAAAGGAGCAAAATATATGGAATCATGCCCACCTATTAAGATGGTCTTTCCTTCCCCTGGCAGACCACTGGCTATATACTGACCAGCTCCTTTTTCCAATATATTATCGCTGTCACCATAATATAGCGGAACCTTCATCTCAATACTTTCACAAAGGATATTACCATACTTAGCACCGTACTCCGGTATCTGTATATCCTCCCTGTCAAAAGGTTTATTTGAGAGAAATAAACTACTGTATTCACTGGTATATTCATTGGAGTATCCGGGAGCTCCTTTAGCTATCACCATATTTAAATTAGCTTTCATCATAGACAAGATGGGCTTACCTGAAACCAATAATATAGCTGTTATTATTCCGAGAAAAAGAATCGGGTGAACCGTATATTGGAGGATAATCTTCTTTTTCTTTCTGCTCAAGTCTACTGTTCCTCCTGTTCGAAGAATTTGTACTTTACCGTTATGATTAATCCGAATAACAATAAAGCAAGTAATGCAGCCGCTATAACGTACAAGGTGCTTATATCATATCCGGTATTTTTAATTACTGCGTTTACTACCAGTACCTCTTGTTTATTTTCTTTTGTTACAGTTATTTTATTTTTATCTTGATCGACCTCAGTTTTTACAGTCGGTTGCTTTCTAATTTCATCTAGAATATCCTGATCTGAGTTATTTTCTGTATCGGTATTATTCTCTACGCTCTCACTAAGATTTTCCTGTATTGTTTCCTCTGTAACAGGAGTTTCTTCTGTCTCTACCGTATTATTAAGTGTATCTTCTTCCTTTATTGTGGTACCATCATCCACTACGGGTACTAAATATCCTTCATTTACTCCTCGTTCTATATTGGAAAACATTTTTGAAATTATTTCGCCTTTTTGTGATTCACTCAAATCTATATCTGCCTGCCCCAGATAGGCGGTAAGTTGCTCAATAAACACTGGATCCGTACGGTATTTTATGCCATTAAGTTCAAATGTACTTTGTGCAGCACCGATTACTGCATTTTCATATTGATTGATACTTCCGGCTTTGACAGTCGGAATATTTATATTTAGGGACAGGATTATAAGAAAGAGAAAAACAATATACTTCTTTTTGAATATACTTTTTATTTTCGTTTTTAACATATTATGTACTGTGCCCCCTATAACCTGAAAAACGTACACCAAGCTGGATATAAAACATCCGGCTTGGTATACATAAATTATAATTTCATGAAATTAATACTCGATGTGGAACTTTAATGCACCGGTAGTACCTTGGATAATCAATGTTGTATCATCATTTGTATGAATACTATAGCTTGCAATAGTTTGACCTTTATCATTTAACCGCTGTATAGAAACATATCCCTGTTCACTTATTGATATCAGGTATCTTCGACCATCTAAAAGTCCTCCGACGAAGGTTACTATTTTAGAAGTACTGTCCGCATATCCTTCAACCAATACTTTCTGTCCTGAATATGTCTTCTCAGTCTTTGTTGTATTTAGCCATTTCGTATAACTTGTACCCGGATCATTTAAGAAGGCTTTAAAAGCACTTAAGGTCTCGACTTCAACTTGATAAGATATGCCTGCATATTCAACTGTAATCTTATTAACCTTTTGTACAGATACAGGAAGTTTATATTCATAACCATAGGAAAGTTCTGTTCCCGTTACAGTTGCTGTATTAGGTGTTGGGGTTGGTGTTGGGGTTGGGGTTGGGGTTGGGGTTGGGGTTGTAGGTGTACTTCCGCCGCCACCAGTTCCAGGTGTTGTTCCACCAGCATATCCTTCTCCCGTTACTTCTTTGGTTGTAGTATCAGCACCAGTGCCAACAGTTACAACAATCTTAATATTTCCTTCAACCGCAGGAACAGCACTTTCTGTTGTTGCTGTTACTTTTGTGCTTTCTGCACCGGGAAGAAGCTTTAAGGTTATTTTCTCAGAAGCTGTAAGGTTTAAGGGAATGGAACTTGTTAGCTTAACACCACTTGCATTAGCTTCTACCGGTATCTGAGTCTTAGAAGTACCGGACACTTCTACAGAAGCAGCCTTTTCAAGCTTTAAGCTGTTAACGGTTCCGTTGTTCTCAAGCTTTAATGCAGTAGTTGCATTATTAACAACGATATCTGCAGAAGCTTTCTCAGCGACAATGATTCTTGCCTCAGGAGCTGTTACTGTAATAGCATTTCCTGTTACATTCTCTGTCCAGGTGGATGCCTTGATTGCTTTAATCTCTATGCTCTTAAAGGTTCCGTTGTTTACAACATCAGCTTTAGGTGCATTTATTACAATTGCCTGACCTGTATATGTTCCTACATTTACAGTAAAAGTAGCTTCTGCTTCGCTCTTTAATGTAACCTGAGCAGCACCACTGCCAAGCAGGCTGTTAAGCTCTTTCTGTGTTGTCACTGTTCCAGCCTTATCTGTTACTTTCACTGCAAGTTTAACACTCTTGCCGCTTAAGGTCTTACCAGTTACAGTAGCATTACCTGCTTTGACAGCTGTCAATTTGCCCTTAGCATCTACTTTGATTACCTTTGCATCACTGCTCTTCCAGGTAATTGCATCATTTGATGTTGCTGGTTTGATGGTTGTCTTGAGCGTATAGCTCTGACCTGCATTTAAAGCTGTTACTTTGTTATTTACTGCAACGGATGTTGCAGGTGTTCTTACGGTAACTTTGGAAGTTAGCTTATATGTAACTTTTGAAGTCTTTACAGTTACTGATACTGTTGCAGTACCTTTCTTCTTACCGGTTACTACACCATTCTTGTCTACAGTTGCAATTTTGGTATTGCTGGATTTCCAGGTATAAGTAGCCCCCTTAACCTGATTCTTTACATCCAGATCAAGTTTCTTGCCCACCAGCACTGAGCCTGTTGTTTTTGATATTACGGGTTTGGCTGCTGCCTGTACAGTTGTGTTAGGACTTGCAACACCAACCAAAGTCAGTACCATAGCGAGAACCAAAAACTTCGCCAGTATGTTTCTTAACATAGCTGTGCTTTTCATCATCTTGTTAACACTCCTTCTTTACGGTTAAGATAACCCTATTTATATCCATCGGCAGAACTTCTCTCCCGCGAATAACAGATTATTCCATTTACGAACACATAATATTATACTAGATGCCATATTAATGACAAGGTGTGACACAGAGTGTGACAGATTTTCCTTGACATTCCAGCATTATACAGTATAATACATTTGAATAGGACGTTTTTCCCATTTCTTTCATGAAAGGATGCAACTTATGAGTCAATTTAGCACTGTTTTGAAAAAATATGTTAGTAAATCAGACATCTCCATACAGACCTTGTCTAAAACCAGTGGAGTAGACCGAAGTTTTATCCATCATATCTTAACAGGAAAACGAATTCCTGCTGATAAGGAAGTGCTGGAGAATATTATGCGTGCATTAACCCTGGTACCGGCCCAGGCTGATGAATTGAGGAATTTATATTTTATTGAAAGAATAGGGAAAGATCTCTACCAACGAAACCTGTTGATTAAAAATATGCTGGAGAATCTTGTAGGCTTTGATTCCTCTCCCCCGATGATACCAACATCATATAATCATGATTTCACTGCTTATCCTGCTGCCACTATGCTAAAAGGTGCACTAAATATTAACACTGTACTAAAAGCAGTATTGGAGGAAGAGTCTTCGAAAGAGAACGGTTATGTAAAACTACTGATACAGCCTGATTATCAATTTCTTATGGATTTGTTACTGACCATTGGTAATTCGGATACCAGTCTTAAGATTGAACACATTTTCTGCCTTCAAAAAGATACAAAAGAAGAAAGTGATACTTTAGATAACCTTACTTCATTCCAATCGGTTCTGCCTTTATTACTATCTTGTCCACATTATGAGGCTTATACCTATTACGATAATATTGATTCCAAATTTGATACTACCTCCGTTTTCCCATATATTATAATAACTTCTTATATTGTAATTGGAATATCACATAATTATCAGCATGCAGCACTTTATATTGACGAAGGTTTTCATCAAGTCTATCATGAAATTTACAGTAATATCTTTCGTAGATGTTCACCTTTGGCGAAGAAAGCAATTGACCCCCTGGAGTATTACACGCAGTATTCCATACTGAATCAAGTTATGAGTGATGGCAAGAATGACCTTTCTTTTACTTCCTCCTTATTTGCCCAGCCACGTTTGATATTCTTTCTGACGAACGATTATTTGAATAAATACATATTGGATCTTCCTATAAAAAACGAAGTGAAGGCGCTGTTGTCAAAACAGAGTAACCTCTATTACGAAAAATTGAAGAACGGTTATGAATATACTTCTTTTTTTACTATTGAAGGGCTTGATGCTTTCTGGAATACCGGCCGCATTACCGAGATACCGGATGAATTCTATGCTCCCATTAAGAAGGAAGACTGCCTGAACCTGCTAAAGAAATTATATGAAAGCATATCTAAAACCTCATATAAAGCCTGTATTATAAACACGAGCAAATTACGAATTACTGATAAACTGGTTATAACAGCTATTAATGAAACTATTACTTTCTTTATGTACATACATCCGGTAAAGGGAATGTTTCATTTGGCTCTCAATGAACCCGGGATTTCTGCATCTATTTTTCAATTTCTGACGCTATTAAAGGAAAGTGATTTTATTTATTCAGAAGAAGAAACGCAAAAGATATTATTATCTAAAATAGAAGAATTTGAGAACGAGTTAAAAGAAAGGAAGAGGGAGGCATAAGCCTCCCTCTTCCTTAATGATGTTCCTCGCCGCTTGTAACCTTTGTCACTAACGGAAGAATACATCCGCCGACCAGATTACCAAGGGCTATCACATTTATGTATAACAAGGCCTTACCTCCCCAAACATTTGCAAAGGAAAAGTAAAACATATCTGCAATACTATGTTCATAACCTGAAAGTATAAACACCATAATCGGCAGTATTAAAGCCAGGTATTTACCAACTCCGTCTTTTATATTTAGAAAGCCCAGTACAGCTATGCACATAAGTAAACCGCACATGATTGCCATAATAAAGGTACTGAACAGGTTGTCCGCAAGTTTTCCAGCGACTACTTCGCTTGCATGCTCTATGTACTGTGACTGTTTTGTTGCTCTTAATATGTATCCGGTTCCTACTGTACCTACTGCATTACCAAGGTAAACGATAAGTACTGTACCAAGAAACTTTAGGGGTTTGTTAAGAATCATACAGACCTTACCGGTGTACAGATCCAATCCGAAGGTGTAAATAGTAAATAAACCTAAGGAGAATAAAAATGCTCCTACTACATGATTTTCCGCCCTTAAATATATCATTCCGCCAACACTGATTGCAACACCAGCCATGACTGCGCGTATAAAGGTTTTCATTTCTGCCTCTTTCCTGTATAAACATTCTGAATTTATTCTGCCTGGCTAAATCCTGTAAATTACCGTTTATTAGACAGACACAATATTATAGCACAACTCTGCTGTAAAAAATATACCTAATAATTAATAAATTTTATACATAAAAACATGTTTTAATTTGCTATTTAGGTCGATTTTTAATATAACTTTATACTGATACTCCAAGCGATACTTCAACTGATGCTTCAACTGATACTTCAACTGTTACCAAAAGCTTAACGAATTCAATATTTTATCTTTGCAGCAAGTAATACAAACAAAATACTTATTTAGAGCTATATAACAATCCTCTAAGCATAAGTAATCGCAATATATTAACCCTCTATACTCAATGAGAGTAATTCTAGTACTGCCTTGATTAGATTTCACTTAATCCGTGTCTGATATTAAGCTGAGTTAAGGCAGCGGATTGAGGCATATCGGTCCAAGCAGCAAGTATTTCACGCTGATTGACGCCAACGAAATATCAGAGTAAATAACAGATCTTGAATAAAGTGAACTCTCTACAAGGCAGTATTAGTATTACGAATAATTAACAACTGGTTATCAGGCTGTAGCTACATCATTAGGTGTCCTGTTCACAAACGCAGAAATAGCAGTATGGTGCCGAGTCAGAGCTTGGGGACTGTGATAGGAAATTCAGGCCAGTCAATAACCAGTTAATCAACATTCGCAGTACTACTTATGGTCGGCTTTTTAAAGCTGTTTCATCCGTTTCTCAATAAGCCGCTCGTGTACAGCTCTTACTGCCTTCAGCGTATCCTTTTCATCAACCAGTACCGTTATTCGAAGTTCAGAGGCATAGATCATATGAGTATCTATACCGGCTTCATGCAATGCTTCAAACATATTAACAGCTATTGAGGTATTTGACATCATTCCTGCACCTACTGCTGATACCTTGGCTATATTATCTTCCGCGATAATTTCAATGGGTGAGAAGCTTTCTTTGCTGTAGCGGTTAAGAACTTCAACGGTTTCGCTTAAGCGGTCTCTTGGTACGGTAAAACTGATATCCGTTGTGCTGTCACGGCTGGGAGACATAAGAACAGAATCGGCACCAATATGCTGTTCTGATAATTTCTGAAAGATATGATATATTTCTTTTGTGGTCTCCTTAATGCCTGTCAGTTGAATCCGGGCTGTATTCTTGTCTGCGGTTACCCCACTTACAAGCATTTCCTCCATGGTGGTAGCCTCCAGGCTCTGGGTTGCCCTGATAGCCCCATCCTCTAACTGAAACAAAGCAGTTTTCTTTCCGGTATTGTCACACACCCTGGTACCTTCTAAATTTTCAAAGCTAGATTTTACCACCAGCTCAACCCCAAACCGTTTAGCCATCTCCACAGAACGGTTATGGAGAACTCCTGCACCTAAGGATGCAAGTTCTAACATCTCTTCATAAGATATCTCTTTTAATTTAACTGCAGATGGAACCATTCTGGGATCGGCTGTGTATACACCATCTACATCTGTATAGATTTCACATACATCAGCTTTTAGTACAGCTGCCAGAGCAACTGCCGTGGTATCAGAACCACCGCGTCCCAAGGTGGTATAGTCTCCTGCCTCATTAATTCCCTGAAAGCCGGCAACGATTACAACCTTTCTTTCAGAAATGGCTTCCTCCATTCTGGCTGTATCGATTCGTTGGATTCGTGCATTTCCATAGACTTTGGAAGTATAGATTCCTGCCTGAAAGGCATGAAAAGAAATGGCCGGAACTCCCATTGATTCGAGAGCCATGGCCATTAATGCTACTGATATCTGTTCTCCTGTGGTGAGCAGCATATCGATTTCTCTTTTTGGTGCATTGGGATTTATCTCTTCTGCTTGTGTTAAAAGTACGTCGGTTTGTTTCCCCATCGCGGAGAGTACTACCACTACGTCATTGCCTTTCTTGTATTCTTCGGCACATATTCCGGCCACATGCAGCATCCGCTCTTTATCGGCTACCGATGTCCCTCCGAACTTTTTAACAATAAGCATAATATGCCTCCTTATATATTCACAAAAGGCTGTTATTGCTCCTGAAATAACTTTAAAATTGTCTCATATCCATTTTCCACCTTGTTGCCGCTGGCAAAAGCAGCTTCCTCGGTGTATTCCCAGGAGTTTTCAAGCTTTTTGGTACTGTCATAGAGCATATAGGGAACAGGGTTTCCGGTATGAGTGCGTAAACGGATTGGTGTTGGATGATCAGGCATAATTAACATTCTGTAATCTACCCCTAATTGTTCCAACTGTTCTTTTACAATCCCTATTACCCTCTTATCTAAATACTCTATCGCTTTTATTTTATTCACAGTACTGCCCTGATGACCCATCTCATCGGGTGCTTCTACATGAATATATACAAAATCCTGATTATTTTCTGTCAGCTCCTTCACAGCAGCCATTGCTTTCCCTTCATAATTGGTATGAAGAGTACCATCAGCACCTTCCACCTCTACTACTTTCATTTCAGCACCTACGGCAATACCCTTTAATAAGTCTACTGCTGATATCATGGAGCCTTTTTTTCCGAACTTCTTCTCAAAAGAATCCAGTCTCGGCCTGGTACCAGCTCCCCAGAACCAGATGGAGTTAGCTTTATGCAAGCCCTGCTTCGCTCTCGCAACATTTAAGGGATGGTTATTTAAGATATCAAAGCTTTTTTTCATCATTTCCTTTAAAGCTTCTTCTTTGGGCAGGTAATCACCTATTACCTTTCCCAGAATATCATGGGGAGGGGTTAAGTCTACCACCTCGCCTTTATCCCAGATGGTCAGATGTCTGTAACTGGTTCCCACATAATATTTGTAGATATCTGTTTCCAGGGCTTCTTTCACTGCTGCTATTAAAACAGCTGCATCTTCTGTAGAAATTTCACTGGAACTATGATCTATTATGGTTCTGTCTTCATAGGCAACCGCTTCTTCTGAGACCGTTACTATGTTGCAGCGAAGAGCCACATCTGTCAGATTCATATCTACACCGATACTTAATGCTTCCAGGGGTGAACGTCCTGTGTAATATTCTCTTGGATTATAACCAAGAACAGAAAGATTGGCTGTATCACTGCCGGGACTCATTCCCTGTGGAACTGTCTGGGATACGCCAATCTCTGAAATTTTAGCCAGTTCATCCATAACCGGGGTATGAGCATAAGCAAGAGGTGTCTTACCACCAAGTTCCTGCAAAGGCTCATCAGCCATTCCGTCTCCAAGCACAATTATATATTTCATATAAGCTCCCGTCTGTGTGCTTTAGCACACCTTTAAATCAGGCTGTTGAAAAATATGGACTCTTTTCAACTTAGCTCCCGTCTGTGTTCTTTAGTACGCCTTTAAATCAGGCTGTTGAAAAACATGGGCTCTTTTCAACTTAGCTCCCGTCTGTGTTCCTTCACACACCTATAAAATCAAGATACTGAAAAAATTGATTTATTTACCTTAGTCAGCCTGTGTAATTTAACACACTTATTAAGCAGTACTTTGAAAAATAGTCAATAATTTTCTTTAAAACATTACTCTGATACGGCTTGCAGGTTTACCCAGTCTTTCTGCCTTCTGTTCATAAGCAGCTTCACTTAAAGGTGGTGTAAGGAATGCATATTCCTTCTCCCTGCCAGCAAGCTTGATCTCTTCTACTGCTCCGAACTCTTTTTCTATTTTAACTTTGGTCTCATCGTCAATATCAGTTACCCTAACAAAAAATCGATGCTCTACATCTTTTACATCGGTTAAACGAAGCTTCTTGCTGCTCCAAAAGGTCATAATATTGGTTCCGATATGTTTTGCAGCATCTACCACGTCAGCCACTACTGCACTTGCAGTGGGAAGCTTACCGGCACCACTGCCATAAAACATTACATCTCCGATTACATTTCCTCTTACGAATATCCCGTTAAATACTCCATTTACACTGAATAAAGGATGGGAAGGTTTTATAAGCATAGGTGCTACCATTGCATAAACCTGGTCATCCACTTTTTTGCTGGTAGCCAAAAGCTTGATACTAGCCCCCATCTCATTGGCATATAGTACATCGATATCTGAAATCCTGGATATACCTTCCGTATAAATATCTTCGAAATCCACCTGCATACCAAAAGCCAGTGAAGATAATATAGCAATCTTACGGCAGGCATCATAACCCTCCACATCTGCCTGAGGATTGCGTTCTGCATACCCCATATCCTGCGCTTCTTTTAAAGCAGTCTTAAAATCTGCATTCTCTGTGCTCATTTTAGAAAGAATATAGTTGGTAGTACCGTTTAAGATACCAGTTATTTCTTCAATTTCATCTGCGGTAAGGGATTGATTTAAAGGTCTTATAATGGGGATACCGCCGCCAACACTTGCCTCAAAGAGGAAGTTTACCTGCTGCTCCTTAGACAATGCCAAAAGCTCTGCACCATGTTTAGCCACCAGTTCTTTATTAGAGGTACATACGCTCTTACCCTTAAGTATGGCATTTCTCACAAAAGTATAAGCCGGTTCCACGCCGCCCATTACTTCCACTATTATTTTAACTTCAGGATCATTTAAAATAACATTGTAGTCATGTACGATCAGCTTCTCAATGGGTTCACCTTTAAAATCCTTTAAATCCAATATATATTTGACATTGATATCATGCCCGGAGCGCTTGCTGATGCTCTCTCCGTTCAGATTCAATACCTCAAGCACACCAGAACCAACTGTGCCGTAGCCCAAAACTGCTATATTTACCATGTATAACTCCTTTCTGTCATTCCTTCCCTTTTAAACCGTCAGAATTTATATAGTATGTCATTGCTCCCTATCATCCATGCACCCGGAATATGCCTAAAATCTGCCGGCACTTGGTGCAATGAACTTCCAAACACACCAGGCATTTTATTCTCTGGCCAGAATTTTTGTATAATGTATTCCCTCCAAAGCCTCTATGGCTTCAAATATAACGGTTGTATCTTCAAATTGTCCGGGAATTTCAATGCTTAAAGTCAGGGATGCAATTCCGTTAACCGGAATACTCTGGTGTATCGTAAGTATATTTACCCCATTTTTTGATACGCAGTTCAGAACGCTGGACAAAATGCCCGGCTTATCATCTATCTGCAGCATAAATGTAATAGTTTTTCCTCTTGCATTTTCATGAAAGGGAAAGATATCATCTTTATATTTATAAAAGGAACTTCTACTGATACCAACAATATCCGCTGCTTCCTGTACTGTAAAGACCTTCTCCGAATCCAGAAGCCTTTTTGCTTCTACTACTTTCAGAAGAACCTCCGGAACTGCCTTTTTTTTAACGATGAAGTATTTTCCTTCATCCATATGGATGCTCCCCCTGTGCTGAATTTATTTTTTACTTTCCACGTATTTAGAAAGTATTTCAAAAGACTGTTAAACTTTAATACATCTATAAAGAAATGTATCTGCACTACAGCCTGTATGTATAGCAAATACAACTGTCTTTCACAGAAAGATATTTTACCATGTTTCGGTGCTGTTTGCAACAGCTTTTGAATAAATAATCATTCTTAAGACAAAATATGCGTTTTCTGCTCATTCAAGCCTACTTTTTTAATCAATTTGCATAAGACACCGGTGAACTGAGAAAAAAGGTCGATGCAAAAGGAGGGAGGGGACGGAAAAAGCCCTCTGGCTTTCCTGTAACACCGTTAAAAGGATTATCATTGCGTATACAGTAAGCGTACAAGTTTGTACACCCTTTGCAAGCATAACCGCAAGGTGCCTTTAGTCGATGGGTAGGAAAGCCGGGGGCTTTTTCCGTTAAAGAAATATGTTGAGTTTATGTAATATTAAATCTTCTGGAACTTTACTACTGCTTTGCTTAAATTGTCAACCGAACAGGTACTTTCTGTTAATGTTGATTGAAATACATCAATGTCTCTGGATAACTCTGTACTGTTCTCTGCCACTGTCTGAACATTATTGGAACTTTCACTGATTATTTGGGACACACCTTCTATGGAATTCACAATATTTATCATACTGGTTTCCAATTGGTTTGCTGTATTTTGGAATTCCTTCATAATCCGGTCTATGGATTTGGCATCCCGGTTATATTCTTCCCCTGTTTTGACCATTTGGGTATAATCCTTCATAACATCTGATTCTACAAATTCCAGCATACGGTCAGAGTCTGCCGCCAGCTCTCGTACGGCTTCTATAACATATCCGCTGATCTTCTGAATCTGGTTGGCCGTTTCACTTGACCGGGCAGCCAGGTGACCGATCTCACCGGCAACTACGGCAAAACCTTTCCCCTGTTCTCCTGCTCTGGCAGCTTCAATGGAGGCATTCAGAGCTAGCAGGTTTGTCTGGGAGGTTATATCCAGAATGGTATTGGTAAGCAGGTTTATCTGCTCTACTTCTCTGGATCTTTCAATGGTAGCCTTTACCTTTTCCCCGATTTCCTCAAGCACATTTCTGGTGGTTTCCCTTGCTTCTCCGGAAGTAACCTGGAGCTTCTCCGCTCTTATACTGATTTCATCCGCAAGCTCTACACCTTCACCGGCTTTTCCGGTCATATCTTTTAGCAAGCCATTGACATCCGCAGCCGTAATATTGACCTCTTCAATATTAGCGGCGGTTTCCTCCATTCCAGCAGACATCTCCTCCATTGCCGCTGAATTATCCGCCGCACTGTCGATTACCTTTCTGATACCGTCTTCAAAGACCGTAAAGTTATTATTAAGGCTCCCTGATACCACCTGTATATTCCCGATTATCTCCTGTAAAACTGCCAAGAATCCATTTATTCCCTGTGCCAGCTCTCCAATTTCATCTCTGGTGTTTATTTGTATCCGGCTGGTAAGATCTCCTCTGTCTTCTTCTATTCCCCTGGTTATTGCTTCCAGCTCCTTTTTGGTTCGAAGAACAGGCTTAACCACTCCTCTTTGCATAAACAGCCAGATCAGAAAAATAATGACCAGTGTAACGGCAAAGCAAGCTGCTGCCGTATATAACGCCGCCGTTTCGTTTGTATCCAGTCTTTCCTTCAGTAACTGTGTTTGGGCTTTATTATAATCATTGATTCCCCGGAGCTTCTCATATATGTTTATGGTTATCGGTTCCATCTCCGAAAGGAACATGGCATATGCTTCCTGCCCCTGCCCCCCATCGGTTAGCTTAATTCCCTCTACCAGCTTGCCATAGTATGCATCGTATTCTTCCAACATACTGTCTATAGCAGCTTCCTGTTCCGTACCCTTCATACCTTCCTGCATTTGCACAATAGCTTCCCTGGCCTTACTCTGGCAGGAGTCGATTATGGTACGGTACTGCTCTCTTGTCTCTGCACTGCCAGTCAGATAATACTTGGCTGCCAAGCCGTCCATAGACAATATAAACGTATAGGCATCAGTAAAGTATATCATATTCTCTACATTTTCATCGGCAATGGATTCTGCTGTCTCCTGTGCTTCTTTTAAGTGGAGCAGATTAAACGTCTGGGACAACATTGTAATAACTAACATCATTACAATGGATACCAGCAACTTTTGAGATATTTTTAGATTCTTCAATATACGGTTTCTTTTCAAGATTTTTTCCCCCTGTATCTTGTTTTTCCAAATGATTTTATTGGAAAATTCGGTTATCTACTGTACTCATCCTCATCTGGACTTTTACTGGTACTAAATTCCTGCACCACTTTTATTTGACATTTACTGACTAAAAAAGATTACTATATAACAACGGCGTTTCCGCACCTTGACATATCTTGTCTCATTTTGTATATTGGATTAATATAAAGGGTGTGAATCAGAAAATAAAGTGTATTTATTCACTTTCAATGAAGCAGCTTCGCAGCAGACCTGCGAAATGCACGAGGTAATTTATGAGATATAAAATTAATGACGTCAAACGTATTTTAAATATTAAAGAAGAAACCCTGCGTTACTTTGACAAGAAAAATATAATAAAAACCACCAGAGATCAAAAGAATAATTACCGGTATTTTAAAGCGGAAGATATTAATAAGATATTTGCTTACAAAATGTACCGTTCCCTCTTATTTTCTTTAAATGATTCCAATGAGCTGGTATCCGGCAAGCCTCTTCCTCACCTGGAGAGAAAACTCAGCGAGCAGATAGAGGTTATTGAGAAAGAACAGAAATATCTTAATCAGGTCAAACTTCATATTTCAATTTTGTCTGAAAAGCTGAAAAAATGGAACTCTTTCACAGGCGGCTTTGAAATCACCGAATCCGAGGAATGTTATTATCATCCTAATCAAACGGATACCTGTTTTATACAGGAGGCGGATGTATTTGAGAATACTTACCTGTGCCTTGATTATCTTCCTTCTATCTGGCCATGTTTTTATTATAACTATTCTGCAGCTTCTCCGGAATTCAGCTTTGGGTATGGTCTGTATACAAACCATACCCCGCCTATTAACGGCCTGATACACCTGCCTCCCGTTAAATGTCTTTATACTATGATTTCCCTGGAAGATAACCTGCTGCCCTCTATCCCTGATATATTAGAACAAGCAGATACCTACTGTTGTCAAAATAATCACAAACTCAAGGGTATCCTCTATGGCAGTATTCTTCATGAAATGAAGGAAAACGGGCTCAATTCTCGTCTATTCGAGCTCTATCTGCCTATTGATTGAGCAGATCAATTGATTTACCCAGGGCATTTCCGGTTGCGGCTGCACCGGCAAGTCTTCCGGAGTTATAAGCCCAGCCCTGTGCTGCGCCTTCAATGGTATGAGCATAGTGATCGGAATAAAGGCCACCGGTGTCCGCTCCCGCTGCATAAAGATTGGGAATGGAGGTATAGCCGTTTTCCGGATCATTTTTTACCACTTCGAAACCGGAGTTGATGCGGATTCCACCTACTGTACAAAGATTATTAACACTTACTTTAAATGCATAGTAGGGACCTTCGCTCATCTGGTACATATGTTTTCCGTCTTTACCGTAAAGGGTATCCACCCCTGCCTGGGCATCCTTATTATAACGCTCCATGGTTTTTGTCAGGTTTGTAGGATCCATACTGAGTTTCCCCGCAAGTTCTTCAATTGTATCGGCTTTTACCACATATCCGCCGTCTACCATCTTGCCTACTATCTCTGTCAGTTTACTCCAGCCATGGTCCATGGGAGTAATTTCCGGCATAGGACCCATGGCTATCTTGTCTCTCATACCTGCTGCTCTGGCACCCTTTTCCTCCAGTGTCTTTAGCAGCTTTTCATTGTACAGAAAATAAGCATGATCTCCCTGAGAGATAACAGAATTGCTGGACAGTGCTCTGTCATATACGATATCTTCATTAGCAAAACGTACTCCCTGTGCATTCACCCAGGGAATTATGGGAACATATGCTACAGAGCTTGTGGCCTGGTACAATTCCATAAACTCATAGTCGCCCTCAATATTTCCATTTCCCTCTACTTTAAAGGTATGAGCAACCATAGCAGAAAGACCTCTGGCAGCAGCACCTGCATCCATCGCCATATTGATACCGTCACCTACATTGGAGTTATAACCAGCGGCATTTACACTGACACCATTTAATGCTTCCTTCACCATTTCACTGTTTCCTACGAAACCGCCGGATGCTATTATTACTGATTTGGCGGTTATACGTAATACGGATCCGTCTTTCCCAGCAGCGGTTACACCTGTAACTTTTCCATCCTCTACAATCAGGCTTTCCGCAGGGGTTTCGTAATAGACTTCTGCTTTATTATCCTCAACGATCTTTTGAAGCATTGCTCCAAGCTGTTCTGAGGTTTTGGTATAATCATCATATTTATGATATCCGTTGGTGCCTTCCTCATGGCTTTGCTGTACGGCTGTTTCCGTTTTATGAAACACCACGCCGTGGTCTTCCAGCCAATCAGCAGTTGTTAAAGATAAATCCAGGAATTGCTTCACTAACGTTGCATCTGCCAGCCAGTCCATCTCCTCCATCCACTTTTGAAAGATCAGGTTGGTATCTATGGGTTCATCCCCTAATGCTCTTGCCTTTCTGCTGTCAGCGGCAAAAAAACCTCCGCCATTTGCAGTTGTTCCTCCGGCTATGGCTGTTTTCTCAAGTACAATTACCTTTGCCCCATTCTCTGCAGAGGTTACTGCTGCGGCAACTCCTGCACCACCAGCACCGATTACCACTACATCTGCTGCCAGTTCTACGGTTTTACCTTCATTCTCCTTCACAACATCGGACTTAAGAGCCTCCATATTGCCTCCGGCCTGGCTGAGCGCCGCTTCTACCGCTTCCAGAAAAGCATCGGAAGTTACGGTAGCTCCACTTACGCCATCTACTCCAAGGGATTGGTTATTTACAACCTCACCAGTAAGGCTCTCAATTGCTTTGTCTCCAAGTCCTTCTGTTTCGGATGATTCTACAGTCTTTATGCTTTCAATACTGTTTTCAGTAACAGTAACTTCAACTTTGATAATACCGTTTTTACCTTTCGCTTCACCGGTATAAGTGCCGGCCTTAAAGCTTAAGGACTCGGTATTTACCGCTCCCTTTCCTTCCTCTTCCTCACTTGCTTCTTCTGTTGCTTTGGGATCTGTTTTCTTTTCTTCCTGACTCTTTTTATCCTGGCAGCCTGTCAGCGAAAATACCAGAATAAGAGAAAGCAGCACTGCTAAAACTTTTTTCATTATAATGACTCCTCCTTTTCTTTATGAGGACAGTCTATACCCTGTAGCAACTATAGAGTCAAGAAGTTTGTGTATTTTTTAACAATATTCTTGTTCTTCTCTTTTTCTTATTCTTCTCTTTTTCTTATTCTTCTCTTTTTCTTATTCTTCTCTTTTTCTTATTCTTCTCTTTTTTATACTTCTTCATTTTATAATGTACCCATAACCGTGGACACTTTATTTAGTGAAGACCTGTCTTTCAGACATCCTTACTAAATATATCCTTAATTATGGACACTGTGCATTTATTGTTTCCTTTTTCTTGGACACATCCTTTTGTTCATGGTATTCTTAATTCAGATCAGGAGGAATATCATGAGCAGAAAGCAGTTTACCGATGAGCAAATGCAGCTACTACGTCAGAATCCATATACTCACAGCGTTACTAGGACTCGATTATCCTTTACCAAAAAGTTTAAAGAAATCTTCCACGCTGAATACCAAGCAGGAGAATTTCCGAGGCAGATTCTAATAGATCATGGTTATGATCCTGAACTCCTTGGCAACCGGATAGGGGGCATTGCTAACCGCATTCAGGAACAATACAAAAAGCACGGTGGGTTTCACCAAGGTTACGCTTCTCACAGATTGATAAAATCAAATACATCGACATCAGATAAACCCACATCTGAAAAAGATGAATTAATGCAGCTCAGGCATGAAGTTGATTATCTGAAACAGGAAGTTGAGTTTTTAAAAAAAATTTCCTCAATCAGAACTACAAAGAAGTAGGTGCTTGGCTTATGAACGATTCTTCCTGTGTTTTCGAAATCATCTACAGTACGATACAGCTAAGCAATAATTCTCTTTCTGTTAAGGAGCTTTGCTCCATAGCAAATGTGTCGCGGAGTGGTTTTTATGCCTGGGTAAAAGCGGCTCCCACTCGTGAACTTCAGGAACAAAAGGATCACGAAGATTTCGATCTGATCCTGCTTGCCTACAAGATGCATGGCTATACCAAAGGAGCCAGAGGCATCTATATGGCATTAATACATATGGATCCGCCGGTAATCATGAATCTTAAAAAGATTCGAAGGTTGATGGATAAATTTCATCTCTCCTGTCCTTACTGTGGCCCTAATCCTTATAAAAGAATAGCGAAGGCTCTAAAAACCAGCACTGTCGCAGATAACCTTCTTCAGCGTGAGTTCGAATGTTATGGTCAAAGAATGGTTTTGTTAACTGATATAACCTATCTCCCCTATAATAGAACCTTTGCTTATCTATCTACTATCCTGGATGCTTTCACCAAACAGATACTTTCCTATGTGCTGAGTGACTCTCTGGAAGTGGATTTCGTAGTTGAAACAATTAACAAACTGGTTGATGATCATGGAATTTCACTACATGCAGAAACCATTGTCCACAGTGATCAAGGTTGTCACTACACTAGCCACAGTTTTATAAATATCCTTTATGACAAAAAGCTTCGGCAATCAATGTCACGTCGCGGCAACTGTTGGGATAATGCTCCGCAGGAAAGCTTCTTCGGACATATGAAGGATCACATCAAAGCAAAACTTATTGAATGCACCGAGTTTGCTGAAGTCCAAGTCATCATTGATAACTACATGGATTTTTACAACAATCGGCGCTATCAATGGCATCTTGCAAAGCTTGCACCGAATGAGTTTTACAAATTTGTTACCACTGGCGAATATCCATTGGATGTTTTAAACGTGCCTGCCTTGCCGTCTATAGCTAAGAAACCGGAGGAACTTGGAGTCAAAGCAGAACTAAAAGATACTAAAAACCAATAAATTTCATAGAATACCATGGCATCATAGGGGCTGTATCTAAAACTGTGGATACTCCCCACAATACAGTGTATAAAATCAAGGTACTAGTTAAGTGAAAGTGTCCAAAAATTAGGTGCCTTTCTTTTTTTAAATGTCCTTGACAAGGGGTACAGTTCATTTCCATACTTTTTAATTTTTATTCTTTTCTTGTTCTGTTCTTCATTTATCTTCTTAAGATTCATTACGAGAACATCCATTTCCATACTTTTTTTATTCTTTTCCTGTTCTATTCTTCATTTATCTTCTTAAAATTCATTACGAGAACATCAAAAAGTTCTAGTTGATTTAAACGTACTAAAGATAATTTATACGATTTCAGAAAAAATGCACAAAACAGAAAGAACGAATGCGCCTATGGAAAGGGATTAGAAGTCCTTTTCTCTGAATATTTTGTGCTATAATCTAAAACAGATTGTTTGAGCGTTAGCGAGTTATCTGTTTTAGATTATGTCCAGCACAAAATATTCAGAGAATTAGGGCTTCTTATTCCTTGGAATGAAGCATGAGTCTTTCTGTTTTGTGCATTTTTACGTCCGTATGCCAACAAAATAAAAAAAGAAGAGCTAAAGGATTTATGATAATCCATCAGCTCTTCTTAAAATATAGAACACCTTTACCAGGCTGTCCTTTTACTGTTCTTCTAATATACTCTCAATCTTCTCCTGCTCCTTTGAGGATAATATTCCATCATGATTCAGAAGAATAATCATCCTTCCACCAATGTTAGCTACATTTTGAATATAGGTGGTATTAATACCTCTAACAATAGACGGAGTCTCACTGATGTTCTCAGGGGCTATTTCTATGATTTCTTTCACACCATCCACTTCGAAAGCCATGAGAATTCCATTTGATTTAGTAATTATCAATCTTGTATCTTCACTGACTGCTTTGTCGGACAAGCCGAATTTTCTTCTCAGTGAAAAGACAGGGATAACATCTCCCCTTAAATTCATGATGCCATGGATAAAACTTGGAGCATTGGGAACGGGTATTAAATCGGTAAATTTCTCTATTGCATTTACTACCATAATATCCAGACCGAATTCTTCATTATCCAACGTAAAAATAACCTGCTTTGTCTGTATGGACTGCTTAAGTATCATATAAGGTACCCCCTTTTCATCTGTATGGACGATAGACTTATTGCTATTCGTTCGTCTGACCTATACTGTTCCATTTTAAATATGCATTTATGAAAGGATCCAGATTGCCATCTAGAACTGTAGCGGCATTTCCGATTTCCATATTGGTGCGATGATCTTTTACCAGTGTATAGGGTTGCATAACATAAGATCTTATCTGACTTCCCCATCCGATTTCTTTCATCTCACCACGAATTCCGGATTCCTTCTCTTGGTTTTCCTGCTGCTTCAGAATATAAAGCTTAGCCTTTAACATCTGCATAGCCTTGTCTTTATTCTGGAATTGTGATCTTTCATTCTGACACTGTACTACTATGCCTGTAGGCAAATGTGTAATACGTATCGCGGAAGAGGTTTTATTAACATGCTGTCCTCCCGCACCACTGGAGCGGTAAGTATCAATTCTTAAATCCCCTTCATCGATTTCAATTCCTGTATCTTCTTCGATATCCGGCATTACATCACAGGAAACAAAGGAAGTCTGACGTTTTCCTGCAGCATTAAAAGGTGATATCCGCACAAGCCTGTGCACTCCTCTTTCTGATTTCAGATGGCCATAGGCATTAAGTCCGTTTATCTGAAGAGTTACAGATTTAATACCTGCTTCTTCACCATCCAGGTAATCAAGGACCTGGGTAGAATAACCCTTTTTATCAGCCCACTTCTGATACATACGAAAAAGCATGCTGGCCCAATCACAGCTTTCTGTTCCTCCCGCACCTGCGTGGAGGGTCAAAATAGCATTGTACTTATCATATTCTCCAGAGAGCAGAGTATTTAGCCTCATCTCGTCCAAATCATCTGTAAATTTGGTAAGTGCCTCTTGTATCTCACCTGCTAAAGAAGCGTCATCTTCTTCATAGGCCATCTCTAACAAGGTTTCGATATCTTCAAATTCTCTTTTCAGACTATTGTACTCTTCTACAACATCCTTAAGATTCTTAAGCTCTTTTACATATCCCTGGGCTTTATCAGCAGAGTCCCAAAACCCGGACTCCTCCATGATATGCTCAATCATATCTATTCGCTCCAGCTTGTTAGCCAGGTCAAAGTGAATCCCCCACTTCAATCAATGGCTGTCTGTAAGTGTTCAGCGTATATTTAATCTGATCTAATTCAACCATTGTATCACCTCTTTCTTTTTTATATTCTTATTATGTCTAAGTGTATCCTCAGACCTTTATCGTCGTAAGCTGAATTTAAGTCTTCCTGCCAAAGTACATAGCTTACTGTATACTATTGAATACTTTGGCAGGTCCATAAACTTATTTAATTCGTCTGTTTATTAAAGGCAGACAGTAAGCTTCTATTCTGTCTGGTCCGGCATAAATAGCAGTACTAATTTGGCTCAATACAAGCACGTGCTGATTTACGGAAAATTAATGAAATGCAATACTAGCTTCTTCCGCAGCAGAACTTATATTTCTTACCACTACCGCAAGGGCAGGGATCGTTTGGCTGAACTTTCTTTGCCGCACGTCTTACAGGGCCCTGAGCAACAGATTCGTCTTTGTTGGTACCGGTAACCTTGGCAACCTGCTCTCTTTCAACATTCTGCTCAATTCTGACATGCATAAGCGCCTTCACTGTATCTTCTCTGATTGCATTGGTCATTTCATCAAACATCTCAAAGCCCATGAATTTAAATTCTACCAGAGGATCTCTCTGTCCATAAGCCTGGAGACCAATACCCTGACGCAGCTGATCCATGTCATCGATATGATCCATCCATTTACGGTCGATTACTCTTAATAAAATAACACGCTCAACTTCACGAAGCTGTTCTTTTTCAGGGAATTCAGCTTCTTTATCCTCGTATAATTTTACTGCATCTTCCTTCAGCTTCTGAATTAAGGAGGCTTTCTTTAGACGATCAAGCTCCTGGGCATCAAATACAATAGGCTCTAAAGGTATTATAGGCAGAAGCATGTTGTTAAGCTCTTCTAAATCCCAGTTTTCCGGCAGCTGATCATCACTGATGCAGGTATTTACACAGTCTTCGACTGTATCAGTAATCATCTTAAAGATAGTGTCTCTCATGCTCTCGCCATCAAGCACCTTTCTTCTTTCTTTATAGATGATTTCTCTCTGCTCATTGTTAACCTGATCATATTCCAACAGATTCTTACGAATACCGTAGTTATTGTTTTCTATCTTAGTCTGTGCTCTTTCAATGGCAGAGCTTAGCATTTTATGCTCAATCTGTTCACCATCGGGAAGCCCCAGGGAATTAAACATTGTCATGAGACGTTCGGAACCGAAAAGTCTCATTAAATCATCTTCCAGGGAAATATAGAAGCGGGACTCACCAGGGTCACCCTGACGTCCTGCACGTCCTCTTAACTGGTTATCAATACGTCTGGATTCATGTCGTTCTGTACCAATTATCTTAAGTCCGCCTACTTCTACGACTCCTTCTCCAAGCTTGATATCGGTACCACGGCCAGCCATATTGGTTGCAATGGTTACAACACCTGCCTGTCCTGCATCAGCAACGATTTCCGCTTCCAGCTCATGGAACTTCGCATTGAGGACTTTGTGTGGTATATTCTTTTTCTTAAGCATATCGCTTAATTCTTCCGAGGCTTCAATGGTTATGGTACCAACAAGTACAGGCTGACCTTTCTTGTGAGCTTCTACAATTTCATCGACTACTGCATTCAGTTTCTCTCTTTTCGTCTTATAAACTGCATCCTGTCTGTCAACACGGGCAACAGGTACATTGGTAGGAACCTCAATAACGTCCATTCCATAGATATTACGGAATTCCTTCTCTTCTGTAAGAGCGGTACCGGTCATACCACATTTCTTATTGTACTTATTGAAAAAGTTCTGGAAAGTAATAGTGGCCAGTGTCTTACTCTCTCTCTTTACCTTAACTTTTTCCTTTGCCTCAATAGCCTGATGAAGACCGTCAGAATATCTTCTTCCGGGCATAATACGCCCTGTGAATTCATCTACAATAAGTACTTCATCATCTTTTACCACGTAATCTTTGTCCCTTGCCATAAGGTTATGGGCTCTGAGGGCAAGAATAATGTTGTGCTGAATCTCAAGATTTTCAGGATCTGCAAGGTTCTCAATCTTGAAGAAGTTCTCAACCTTTTCAACACCTTCTGCTGTAAGGTTTACTAACTTGTCTTTTTCATTTACGATAAAGTCGCCTTCTTCTTCCACATCCTCATTCATAAGGGCAGCCATCTTTGTAAGTTCACCGCTGACTTTACCTTTTGTAAGCTGTCTGGCAAGAATATCACAGGCTTCATATAATTTTGTAGATTTGCCGCTCTGTCCGGAAATGATAAGAGGAGTTCTGGCTTCATCGATTAAAACGGAGTCAACCTCATCGATTACTGCAAAGTTAAGTCCTCTTTGTACCAGCTGTTCCTTATAGATAACCATGTTATCTCTCAGGTAATCAAAACCTAATTCATTGTTGGTTGCATATGTGATATCACAGGCATATGCTTCTCTTCTCTGGTCATTGTCCATGCTGTTTAAGATAACGCCGACTTTTAAGCCCAGATACTCATGTATCTGACCCATCCACTCGGAGTCACGCTTTGCAAGGTAATCATTTACGGTTACGATATGAACACCTTTACCTTCAAGAGCATTTAGGTAAACAGGAAGCGTAGAGGTAAGTGTCTTTCCTTCACCGGTCTTCTGCTCTGAAATTCTTCCCTGATGCAGAATAACACCACCATAGAGCTGTACACGGAAATGTCTTAACCCAAGGGTTCTTACAGCCGCTTCCCTCACTACAGCATAGGCTTCAGGAAGGATATCATCCAGTGTTTCACCGTTCTTCAGTCTGTTTTTAAACTCTGCGGTCTTGTTTTTTAGTTCCGCATCGGACAATACCTTTATAGAGGGTTCCAATGCTTCAATCTTGTCAACTATGGGCGTAATAAGCTTTATTTCCCTTTGACTGTGTGTACCAAATATTTTCGTTACGAGACTCATACTATTCACTCCTGTATTTATTTCAATGGATACTAAGTCAATTCCGGTAAAAATAATTTTTTCATAAAATACATTGTATCATTTCCCCAGTTAGTAATCAACCTTTTTGTAAGAAAAGACGATAACAGGCAAAAAAAGGGGCTGTAAAAACAGCCCCCCTGTAATCATTTTCAATTTGTTTCATTCAAAATCCAGCACCATGAGAATATTTATTAACCTGCCTGATAGTCAGTTAATTCCTATTCAGAGTATTAGAATTCTGGTTCAATTAAACCATAAGTATTACCTTTACGTTTATACACAACATTTACTTCATCTGTTTCAGCATTCCTGTATACAAAGAAATTATGTCCTAAGAGTTCCATCTGTACACAAGCTTCTTCGGGATCCATGGGTTTAATGGCGAACTTCTTTGTACGGAATATCTTAATATTGTTCTCTTCTTCATAGGAATCATCAATAAATTCCTGATTAAGATTAATGGTTGCCTGCTTCTGTTCGATTAATTTATTCTTATATTTTCTTAACTGACGTTCAATAATCTCTTCAACCAGGTCAATGGATACATACATATCAGTGCTTGTCTGCTCTGCTCTTACCATACTACCCTTCATAGGGATAGTGACCTCAATTTTCTGCCTTTCTTTTTCCACACTCATCGTTACATGGATTTCAGTATCAGGAGTGAAATATCTTTCTAGTTTACCGATTTTCTCATATACAGCTGTCTTAAGACCCTCTGTCACTTCGATGTTTTTGCCACTTATAATGTAACGCATTCGAATCAACTCCTTTTAACTTATTTAATACTTAAGCTTAATATTACTTAGGCTTAACATTATTATAACACACCCCAGAATTTGTGACAAGTTATTTCCCGTTAAGAATTCTTCCTACTTGGCAACTTGTAGCTACTATATCTTAAATTGTTAGCTAATTCTCATTCATTGTACGTCATATGTGATAATTTTTTGACAGTTACATATTATACCATTTTGCAAAAGGTAATTTACATAATTTTTATATTATCATAACTTACAAAACAAATTTTCTACCTTGACATCCACCCCATATCCTACAATAGTGGTTAAAAATTGTGGATAATGTGGATAACTCCGTGTATAACTTTTTTTATGAGTAAAAATAGGCCTTTTTTATTGTGGATAACTTTTGGATAAACTTGTCCAATTTTTCTGCTTCCATTAATTAACTAGACTGCAAGAATGGATTTTGTGCATTTTGTATATTTCAACTTTTGTCAATAAATTTCACTGCAGTTTTCTTTATTCCGCAAATAAGCTGATTTTAAACAATTATCAAAAAATTCTATTAAAAGAGTATTTTGAGGCTCTTTTTTAGAAAATTAGTTTAATAACAAGGATTTTGCCAGCCATACGTTTGTGTCCATGTACAAAAAAGCTAGAAACCAATATGCTTTATCTTTTTATCTCAATCAGATGTTCATGAAACTGTTTATACCTGGCGTGGCTTACCATCTTTTTGGAGACAACTCAGGTTTGAATTTTTCCTGCAATTTCTAAGTATATAACTCACTATACCATAATACCGGGTAGAAATGAGTTCAGGAGCGGAAGCAAATAGTCTGACTTGGAGCTTTTATGCAATAAGGCAAAACTCCGTTTACAAAAAAGTACCGCAGATAGTGTAACCTATCTGCGGTACTTATATACTGTATATTATTTTACGATTCTTTTTACCTTATAAGGTGAACGGTAATTGTAGCTGGATACTTTAATTCCCGTTCTGGCTGTGCTGGCATTAACAACCTTACCGTTTCCTATGTACATTGCAACGTGATTAATCGTACCGCTGGAATTTGTATAGAAAATTAAGTCTCCAGGCTGTACATTGTTGATACTTACTTCATACCCTGCACTTGAGGCCTGATCTCTGGAGGTTCTTGGAATACTATAGCCAAAATGAGCATATACAGATTGTACGAATCCGGAACAGTCTGCACCATTGGTTAAGCTTGTCCCACCCCAAACATAGGGATTACCTACAAAGTTTAATGCATAATTTGCTATTGTACTTCCGCTTCCTGAACCTGATGTGGAAGTATTTGAAGAACTTGAGTTTGATGAGCTTGAGCTAGAAGAGCCAGAATTCGAGGAGCTTGAATTCTTGGAGCTATTACTCTTGTTGGAGTTGGCTGCTGCATTAGCTGCCGCTTGTCTCTGTCTCTCAGCTTCTTTATCTCTTGCTAATTGTTCAAGTCTTTCAGCTTCTGCCTTCTTGGCTGCCTCTTCTGCAGCAATCTTGGCCATCTCTTCTTCTATAGAAATAGCATATTTGAATTTTACATCCAACTTAATGAAATCTTTTGATACATAACCGGTTTCGCCTTCATCAATTTCTACTTTAACCCAATCATTATATTCTTTGAGTACATAATAGGATTCTCCGTATGGTATCATAGTTGTTATGGCGTTATCTGTTCCGGGCTTTTCCCTTACAAATAATGTTTCTGTATCAACAGTAGCATACTTATCTGCAAATTCATCTACCTGCTTCTCAGCTTCTTCACCAATTGCAAGAAATTCTGATTTGATATATCCTTTGACCTTACCGGATTTTATCTTTACCCATTCGCCTTTTGTTGCCAGGATGTCTGTAGCACATCCCCTGTAGAGCTTACCGACTATTTCACTGTCCGTATTGGGTTCCTTTCGAATATTAACATAGTCATTGGCTATGGATATTCCTAAGTTTTCGTAAGGTGATTTCACTTTTTCCACTTCACTGCTGCTTGGCTCGTCCTTTTGTTTTACCAATGTTTCAAGTAATTGTTCTGCTTCGCCTTTCTCCTCAGTGGCTGTAGCTACATAATAATTATCCAGCGCAGGCATAATACCTGCCAAACCAACATCTGATGCACCCTCTGCTGCCTGAGCTTTCACTCCCATTCCCAACGAAAAGAGCAGCGCAGCAGTACACAAGGATGCCTTAACAGCAGTACTTCTAAGCATTTTATATGTAACCTCCTTACGGTTTTCTCGAATGTGACAAATAATTAAATAGAAATTAAATATATGTTATCGCGTATTAGAATCAATATGAAATGTTACAAATTTATTAAATATCCTGAGGTAATTATATCAAAGCATACTACTGCTGTCAACGCATAATTTAACATATTTTAAGCTTTATTTGTTCATATTCGTAAAACCGTCTCAAAAGTTACAAATTGTCTATATATATTTAATTTTATAGACTATTAAGGTATTTTTCAACCCCGGTAACCGCATTAGCTCCATCTGAAGCTGCTGTTATTATCTGTCTTAACTCTTTGGTTCGGATATCTCCTGCTGCAAATACTCCCGGAACATTTGTTATTCCTGATTCATCAGCTTTGATATATCCGCCCGGTGCCAGTTCAAGCACCTCCTTATAAACCTCTGAACTGGGATTATAACCTACTGCAATAAATATACCGTCCACAGCCAGTTCTTTATTTTCTCCGCTCTTAAGGTTCTTAACCTGTATTTTCTCAACGACTTCTCCGCCGTTTATTTCTTCTACTACACTATCCCAGATTATTTCAACATTCTCCATGGATAGCAGCTTACTGATATAGGTCTTGGCTGCCCTGAATTCATCTCTTCTGTGAATTACATATACTTTCTTACATAGTCTTGCTAAGAAGATTGCATCCTCCACAGCTACATCACCTCCGCCGACTACAGCTGTAACTTTATTACGGAAAAAAGCTCCGTCGCAGGTAGCACAATAGGATACTCCCATACCTGCAAGTCTTTCCTCACCTTCTACCATCAGCTTTCTGGGATTAGCACCTGTAGCAATTATGGCTGTTTTTGAACGTATAACAGTTCCATCATCCAAGGTAATGACTTTAATATCCTCTTCTATATGGAAGTCTTTCACTTCACCGGTTACAAAAGGCAGATTCATCTTATCGCAATGCTCCCTGAATCTGGTTGCCAGTTCAAAACCGCTGATTCCAGGTATTCCAGGATAATTATCAACTTCATAGGTATTAATTATCTGGCCTCCGCTTATAGGTGCCTTCTCTACTACAACTGTATCCAGTTCTGCTCTTCCGGCATAAAGTGCCGCAGTTAATCCCGCCGGTCCTGATCCGATAACAGCCAACTCATATATCTTATCCATGATAAATCCTCCATTCATTTCAACTTATAATACCCTGATGTAATAACAGATATACACATTTTATTAATTGCTTACAATTTAATTGCATTTATATTGTATCACATTTTACAAAAAAGAAAAGCCCCAAATTATTAAAAGAGAGAAGCTGCATCCTTTTACCTGTTGGTAACAGGAAAGTCAGGCAGCTTCTCTTTCTTTATTTAACTGCAGTCCGGCTGATTTGTTTCTTATGAGGAACTTTTTGAAAGCCATCTGCACATTTTATTCTTTATAATTTAGGAAGATACCTGACCGCAACTGCTTTACATCAGATAATTCTTAACATTGTTTATAAATCCCAATATAACTGTTGTGAATCCTTCATGGGAGGCTGCTCCATCTGACCCGCTTCCTGCCAGTTCAGTAGCTATCATAATAAGAATACAGACAATAATTCCAATTACCAGGCTGGGTGTTACAAACCTTACCTTTACTGCTTCATCCCCGTTCTCTGCAGCATGTTCCTTTCTTCTAAAAATGCTTTTAATATGCTCCCATCTTCCTGAATTATCAGCAAGTACCCGGAATACAAAGAAAGCAATCACAGTGGACACAACTGCAAGGGGCAATAACACGGAAACTATATACATAGGGGTTATCTCAGCAGCCGCCTGCATTACCTCATCCTGGCTTACACCATTGCCGGTTATTCCTTCGGACAGCTCTAAAAGCTTGGGGTATAAGGTAAGGCTGACCACGGAGGTTCCATTTATAATAAAATGAACTATCATTGTTGACAGGATGGAGCCCGTTGCTTCTATAATAAGCGCAAATATCATACCCAAGACAAATGCATAGGAGAATTGGTTAAAATTCTGGTGAATCAGTCCGAAGAGCAGCCCACTGATAAAAATACCTTTCAGAGGGTTGACTTTACGGTAGTTCTGAAACAATACTCCCCGGTAAACGCTTTCTTCAAATAAACACGGTACAACAGCAACCATTATCAGACTTATTAAAAATCCATTTTTACCTATAAGATTATCGATAACAGCCGTTGTATCATTTCTGACAAAAAGCATGGAAATAGAATTTATCAATCCCATAAGAGGCATGATTAAGAAGGTCAGAATAACCAATAATACCACATTTCCGACGCTTATCTTATGAAATCCAATTGCCTGAGAAAGCCCCTCCTTACTCTTTATTAGATAAATCACAGAAGGTATGATCAATAGCAGCTGCGATACTATCAGAGCAGAAATAATGTTATTGGTTCTATCATATACCCAGGGATTAATTATAATTCCGGCAAAAGTAATCAGTACTGTTGCCAGGAACACTCTGTTAACCGATTTTACTTGGTTCATATATTTACTCCTGCTTCTCTTCCTGCTTTTTTAATATGATATGCAGCCACTCATCAAGATTTGCTTCTCCAAGGTTCTCTGTACTCTTCCATATTTCAAGAAGTTCAAGTCCCGAGTAACCTGCCAGGAAATCCTTCATAGCTTTTGTCTTAAAATTCTGAAAGTATCTCCCGTTAAGATATCCTGTAAAATCACCGTGCCCAAAAGACATATATAATATCCCGCCGGGCTTTAACGCCTTGATGACTTTCTCAAAGACCCCTTTTAACTCCTCCGGGGAGATATGTATCAGTGCTGCGCTGGCCCATATCCCATCAAATACTTCATCAAAATCCAGTTCGTCAAACTGCATGCAGAGTACATCCTGTCCAATATGGATAGAAGCAAGCTCACAGAGCTCTTCTGCTCCGTCAATGGCTGTGACATCATATCCTCTTTCGATAAACTCCAGGCTGTCCCTCCCTGAACCGCAGCCAAGATCTAATACTGCAGCACCTTCCAGAATGGCTGACATGAATTTTTCTCTGTTTTCTTCTGTATTGATATCTACTGTGTTCTCAAAATAAAGACTTGCATTCTTATTATAATAATCTATCGAGTCCAAAAAAGTCCTTCCTTTCAAATATAACCCCTTCGCAGACTATCCTGCGATATTGTTTTCTTATTATAGATACGCCACTGCTTCCACTTCTATGAGGACATCCTTAGGAAGTCTTGCAACTTCAACGCAGGAACGCGCAGGATAATTCTCGGTAAAAAAGGAGGCGTATACTTCGTTTATCAGAGGAAAATCTTCCATGTTCTTTATAAATACTGTTGTTTTTACTACTTTCGTCAGATCTGAACCGCTGTCCTTTAGCAATGCGGAAAGACTCTTTAGAACTCTTTCTGCCTGCTTCTTTATATCTCCTTCCACAATGGTTCCGTCTTCCGGATTAATGGGAATTACACCAGAGGTATAAACCATGTTGTTAATGATAACAGCCTGTGAATAAGGGCCGATTGCTGCAGGTGCATTTGTTGTGCTTACTATTTTCTTCATTTATATAACCTCCGTTTATTCATATTAAGAACCATTATATACTATACCGAAAGGTTTTTCACTATTTTTTATAAAAAATGCATCATTAATTCATTTTTATGCGGACAAACAGGGAAACATGAAAGAACTTCTATCAAAATTCCATTACTTATGGTACAATTAGGCATATGGGCAAAACATTGCCAGATAAGTTTAAGAAGACAAATATTAGTTTGTCTGATTGGATAGGATATTCAGAAAAGAGGTTATATATGTACAGTTTTAACAGCAGAATACGCTACAGCGAAGTCTGCAGCAATAAAGAACTGGATTTTTTCTCAATCATTAATTATTTTCAAGACTGCAGCCTCTTTCATTCAGAAGCAGTGGGACAGGGTTTTGATGACCTGGAGCAAAGACACCGTATATGGCTAATGAATGCCTGGCAGATTCAGGTCTCTCGTTTTCCCGTATTCGGTGAAGATATAAAAGTATCCACCTGGGCATATGATTTCAATGCTATGTATGGTTACCGAAATTTTCTCATAGAAGATAATCAGGGCAAAATTTGTGCTTATGCAAATTCTATCTGGATATATATGGACACGGAAAACAACCGTCCTGTTAAGATTGACGAAGACGTTGCCAGAGCCTATAGGGCCGAGGAGCCCTATCCCATGGATTATGCCCCTCGCAAAATCTCTCTTCCTGACAACCTGACGGAAGGTACACCCTTTCCAGTTCTCAGAAGAAATCTGGACACAAATAATCACGTAAATAATGGTGAATATATCCGAATGTCAGAAGAATTTATTCCCGAGAATTTTAAACCTGCCGGAATGCGGGCAGAATATAGAAAATCAGCTGTAATGGGTGATATAATCATCCCTCTGATACATCAGAACGAAAGTACTCTAACCATTGTACTTGCCGATTCAGCCAGAAAACCATATACCATTATTGAATACACCGTATAACCAAGAGGAGGTCTTATGATAAAATTAGGTGAAATACAAGAATTAGAAATGATAAAAAGTACTGATTTCGGTGTCTATCTGAAGGAACCGGGTAACACTACTGATGAACGTATCCTGCTGCCCAAAGCTCAGGTTCCAAAAACTTTAAAAACCGGTGACAAAATATCCGTATTTATTTATAAGGATTCCGATGACAGACCAATAGCAACAACCCTTACACCCAAGCTGACCTTAAGCGGAATAGAGGTAAGCCGGCCGGGAGTTAATCCTATCGATGAGAGTGATGCTCTGAATAGCGAGCTTACTGAGAGCAATATTGATCAGAGTAGCATTGCTCAGAACGAAATTACTCAGAACGAAGTTACTCAGAGCAAGGTTGCTCTGAGCAAAGTTGCTCTTCTGCAGGTAAAAGAAGTCACTACCATCGGTGCCTTTTTAGACTGGGGACTGGCAAAGGATCTGCTTCTTCCCTTTAAGGAACAGACTGAAAGAGTTCACACAGGAGAACAAGTACTGGTTGCCTTATATATTGACAAAAGCAGCCGTCTCTGTGCCACAATGAAGGTATATGAGTATCTAAGACTGGATTCTCCTTATAAGAAAGGAGACAAGGTTCTTGGAACCGTTTATGAGATAAGCAGTAACTTCGGTGCTTTTGTAGCTGTTGACAATCTCTACAGCGGATTGATTCCACAAAAAGAATTAAAGCGTTCGCTGAAACCAGGTGACAGCGTAGAGGCAAGGGTTACCGCTGTTAAAGAAGACGGTAAACTTGATCTAAGCCTTCAGGAGGCTATTCCTGTTCAGATTGATTCCGATGCAGAAATCATATACAAGCTGTTAAAAGAGGCCGGCGGTTCTCTACCCTATCACGACAAGACCGATCCTGCTATTATCTCCGAAAAATTCGGCTTAAGTAAAAATGCTTTTAAGCGCGCTATTGGAAGGCTTATGAAAGAGCAGAAAATCAGAATAACCTCAGAGGGAATTGAGGCTCTGAAAATATAACAGACCAAATATTCATAACAAAAGTTCCGATTATCCAGTTCACTGCTATAGGATAGCTATCCCAGGCAGCATAGGTGATATCGGAACTTTTATATTTTACCTTTTATAACCTTGTAATTAAATCTATTGCTTTCCTCCTCTTTGAAGGAAATGCATTTTTTTCTCTTTCTCTTTAAATTCTTTCTTCTTCTCTTCAGAGATGTCTTCATAGAGACTGCCAAAATGGCTGGACAGCTTATCCTTACAGCTCTTGCAAAAACGTCCTGTTCTAATGGAAGCACCGCACATCTCACATTCCAGAGCTACCATAGAGTCCTCCGTAAAAGCAAGCCTTTCATCTCTGATCCATTTATGAATCTGCATAGTAGTTACATCATTCGCTTCCGAAACTTCTTGAACTCCTACTCTTGGATTATCATAAATGTATTGTTTTACCTGATCGAATTTGTCATCAAGAGCTTTAACACAGGAGGGGCATAAAGGCGGACCTCCTATATAGTTATATAACTTACCGCAGCTTTTACAATTTCTAACATCCATTGCAATCCTCCTTAGTAACCTTTTCCAATACATACTGTAACAAAGTAAACCTCATTTATACCATTATTTTTAAGTATTCTGGCACAAGCTTCAATCGTACTGCCTGTAGTATAGATATCGTCTACTAAAAGTACTTTGTTTAGCTTATTACGAAAACTGTTTCTTTCTGTGGGGGAAAAGTCAAATGCTTCCGCCAGATTAACCATGCGCTCCTTATCATTGAGTTGTTTCTGGGGAAGTGTATCCTTTTTTCTTATAAGCAGGTCAGATAAGACTGGTATATCCAGTTTATCCCCTAAACTCCTGGCTAATACATCTGCCTGATTATATCCCCGTTCCGTTAACTTCTTTTTATGAATAGGGACCGGGATTAAGGCCTCCGGTGAGATATCTTCAATCTCCTCCCTATATGCTTTTAACAGCTCTTCGATATAGAATGCGGCATACTCTCTTCTTCCATGGTTCTTAAACTCAGCCATAGATTTCTTCATTTCTTTATTATATAGCCATAGCGCTATACCTCTGGTAAAATCCCGGCTTTTCTTTTCACAGTCATAACAGTATTCTTTATTGTCTTGTTCCATTGGTTTGCCGCAGCACTTACATTTCGGTTCCTCTATAAGAATAAGTTTCTTACGGCATTCTTTGCAGGATAGTTCTCCCCGTACATCTACGATTTCAGAACATACGGGGCATCTGCGAGGGTAAAGGATATCCAGCAATGAGTTGAACATAACGGCTCCTTAGAACAATTTTGTTGGATATAACCCTTTATTTACAAGTTCTTTAATTGAATCCATTACAATAGGCTTATCTTCTTTGTAAGTAACACCGAACCATTTGTCATTGGTTGAAAGGACTTTTACAGACGCTTTGCCTTGCTTTATCAGGTTTCCTACTTCCTCGGGAAGTAAGTATTCTGACTTTAGTTCCTGACCGTTTTCTTTTAAAAACTCCACGAAACCTTCCTCCAGATCAGCTAACAAACCTGGCTGAAATCCCCACATATTCATAGATACAGGGGTACTTATCTCAAGCTCTGTCTCTACGCCATCTTCAATGGCTACTGCATTTGTTCCCTTTTTCTCAATGGCTTTGGTTTCTTTAATATCAATAAGATTACCCTCTTTATTAACCTGGCATACGCCTCTTGTAACAGTACCATTTTCACTTAAGGTATTACCGAGAATAAAGCCTGCCATACAGTAATCACCCTCATTCTCACTTGCCACCAGATAATCATGGACCTTAACAAAGGCCTCGCTGCCATAGTAATCATCTGCGTTAATTACTACAAAGGGTTCTTTTATAAGTCCTTTACAGCTTAATACTGCCTGTCCGGTTCCCCATGGCTTTGTTCTGCCTTCCGGTACAGAAAATCCCTCAGGTAAATTTGTCAGCTCCTGAAAAGCATACTCCACCTCTACCTTTTCAGCTATTCGATTACCTATTACTTCTTTAAAATCTTTTTCGAGGTCTTTTCTTATTATAAATATAACCTTATTAAAACCTGCTTTTATCGCATCATAGATGGAATAGTCCATAATAATCTCGCCGCTTACTCCCACGGGTTCTAACTGCTTAATACCGCCAAATCTGCTGCCTAGACCTGCTGCCATAATAACTAATGCTGTTTTTTTCATTATCTCCTCCATTTCTGCCTTCACCCATATATATATTAAAGACTTATTTAAGCCCCTTACTTATATTATTATACTTAAATTATACCTTATACCGGATGAATACGCACTAATTTTTTTAATAATTACTATATATTTCCTATTTTTGATTATTTCAGTTGACTTTATTTTTCTTCCAGCTCATTGATGCGTTTTGCAAGACCAGAGTACCTTCTCTGCTCACTTTCATTATCAATCATAAACTGGATGGTATCCGAATTGCCTACAATGGTAACACAATTTTTTGCTCTTGTTACTGCCGTATAAAGGATATTGCGGTTTAATAGCATCCTGGGTCCGGTTAACAGCGGAAGGACAACAGCCGGATACTCGCTTCCCTGGGATTTATGAATGGTAATTGCATATGCCAGTTCTAATTCTTCCAACTGACTGTAAGGATACTCTACCTGCCTGCCTTCGTCAAATTCTACGGTCAGCTGTTCCGCAAAGTGATTGATTTCCCGAATAATACCTGTATCTCCATTATAGATTCCGGTGCCGCTTTCATTGGTAATACCGTATTTACTCTTACTCTCCCAGGTCAGCTGATAATTATTCTTGATCTGCATGACCTTATCACCTTCTCGAAAGATCGTATTATGGAACTCCTTTTCTTTCTTATCGGCTGACGGGGGATTTAAATACTGCTGAAGCACACCATTTAATTTCTCTACTCCCAGCTCGCCCTTACGCATAGGCGTTAATACCTGAATATCATAAGGAGAAGCATTAACGTACTTTGGCATCTTATCTCTTACTAAAGCAATGGTAACACCAACTACATCATTTACTTCTGCTCTTTTTAATAAAAAGAAGTCCTTGGACTTATTGTTAAGCTCAATCTGTTCTCCATCGTTTATCTTATGGGCATTGACGATAATATCACTTTCTTTTGCCTGACGGAAAATCTTAGTCAGCTTAACTACATTGAATACATGGGAATTAATGATATCCTTAAGGACGTTTCCGGGTCCCACAGAAGGCAGCTGGTTAACATCACCCACCAGTATCAGTCTGGTTCCTACTGTAATGGCACGCAGGAGAGAATGCATCAGGCTGATATCAACCATGGACATTTCGTCAATAATTATTACATCGGTTTCCAAAGGATTGCCTTCATTTCGTTCAAATACCAGCTTGTTCTCCATATCACCGGACATTTTGGAGATTTCTAAAAGCCGATGAATTGTCTTGGCTTCATAGCCTGTTGTTTCTGTCATACGTTTAGCGGCTCTTCCCGTAGGTGCTGCTAATAACAAATCCATTCCTTCCGCTTCAAAGAAACGAATAATCGCGTTAATGGTGGTGGTTTTACCAGTACCTGGTCCTCCTGTTACAATCAGTATACCGTTTTTTGCTGCCTCCATTACAGCTGTCCGCTGCAGTTCATCCAGCTCTATCTGAAATTGCTTTTCCACTGATTTTAAGCGGCGCTCAATCTCAAGGAGAGGCAAGTCATATTTTATATTAAGATCACTTAGCATTTTGGCAGTGTTTAATTCCAGGTAATAAAGGCTTGCGCTATATATAAGCTTCTGCTCACCTTCTGTCTTGATAATTACCTTTCTCTCCATAGAAAGATTACTTATCTGATCTTCAAAGCCCTTGGGGGAGATACCTAGAAGCTCACATACTTTCCGGTATAATATATCCTCCGGCAGGTAGACATGTCCATTTGTGCTTCCCTGCAGCAGTACATATAATATGGCTGCCTTAATACGGTAATCTGACTCTGTACCGATGCCTACTCTTGCAGCTATTTCATCTGCCAGCTTAAAACCAACACCATTAATGTCTTCTGCCAGGCGGTATGGATTCTCTTTAATCACCTGATACATCCGCATTCCATATTCTTTATATATCTTAACCGCCAAAGCTGTGGTAATCCCATACTGCTGAAGGAATATCATAGCTCCTCTCATATCTCTTTTATCATTAAATTGAGAAGCAATCTCTCTTGCCATATGGTCACTGATGCCTTTTACTTCTGCCAATCGCTCAGGCTCTTCTTCCATAATACGAAAAGTATCTGCCTTAAACCTTCTTACTATACGTGCCGCAAGAGCACTTCCTACTCCTTTAATAGCACCTGAGCCGAGATACTTCTCCATAGAGTCCAGATCCTCCGGCTCCTTGAATTCATAGGTCTCCACCAGGAATTGTTCTCCGTATAGCTGATGTGCAGTGTATTTACCGGTGCAATGTATAAATTCACCCTCATTGATAAAGGTAAAAGTTCCCACACAGGTTATTTCTTCCTTTTCTTTTGTAAGGGTTAATACTGTATAGCCATTTTCAGCATTGCGGAATACGATCCGATCTACATACCCTTCTAATTCTTCAGCCAATAATATTTCACCTGCCTTTAGACTGCGACTATTTTATACTTAATTTTATTCATACACTCCTATATACCACATCTGCTTTCATATGTGGTACTGCTGCGAATCATGCATACCCCATACCTGCAATGTTATTGGATGAAAAGTGTGAAATGTTTAATTTATAAATTACGCCTAGAAAACAACTATACCCCATTTCATAACAGAAATGCAATACAGAAATTCTCTAGGCGCATAAAAAATCATATTTATCTTATTTATACATTACGTTTCATGGATTCGTACAGCATCTGGGCAATTCCCATGCCACCGGTCTCCACAACGTCATCTGCGTATTTTTCATATAACATATCACCAAAGTAGGAAACATATTCCCCTTGGTCTTCTTCTGACCCAACGCTTTTCTTCATTTCCTTAAACATCTGTTCAACCAGATAGGATTCGAAGTCTTTACATACTGACATCAACTCATCGTCGGTAGCTTTGCTGAGATCCTGGTTCAGCGTTTCCTGCAATTTTGTAGTACTTTGCTTTGCCTGTGTCTGAGCAAGGGCTGATTCTACTGAGTAATTATTACCAATTCCTATACTCATTTGTAGCCTCCTTATCTGCGAAGACTATTCGCTTGCTGAAGCATTTCATCTGCTGCATTGATGGCCTTGGAGTTCATCTCATAAGCTCTTTGGGCTACAATAAGATCTACCATCTCATTAGCTGCCTGTACATTGGAGTTCTCCAGGTATCCTCTTTTTACAGTGCTCCTTTTTACAGTTGCATCCTGACCTTCCACTCTGGCTGTTCCGGAAGCTGCTGTTTCTAACATTATACTGTTGGAAGTCTTCTCAAGACCGGCCGGATTATTAAACTGAGCAAGTCCAATCTGCTTACCTGTTGTTACCAGATTACCTGATGCATCCGGATAAAGGAAGTTTCCATATTCATCAACCTCAAGTAAAGATGCATCTATGGTACTGTCAAATACCAGAGGTTGTCCTGCTGTATCAAGTACGGGATACCCTTCTGTGGTTGCAAGGGTTATACCATCAGTTCCTACTGAAAGACCAAATGTACCGCTTCTGGTGTATCCAATACCACCATCGGCTGTCTGTACCATAAAGAAACCATTACCCTGTATAGCGAAGTCATAATCTCCTTCTGTCTGCTTTAAAGATCCCTGGGTATACTGGGAGACGATAGCGGAATTTTTAACTCCCAGACCTGTCTGTGCTCCCACAGGCTTTGCTTCGCCTGTACTGTCTGTTGATTTATTCTGAATTGTCTGATATAACAATGATTTAAATTGAGCAGTTTCCTTCTTAAATCCGGTTGTGTTAATATTAGCCAGATTATTTGAAATCGTATCAACATTTGTCTGCTGAGATATCATACCGGAAGCTGCTGTCCACAGTGAACGCATCATAGAAGTTTATCCTTTCTCGTATTATACCTTACCTACGGAACTCACAGCCTGCTCAAGTGAACCGTCAATGGTCTGTATAACTTTTTGATTAGCTTCATAGGCTCTTGTTATGGCAATCATGTTTGTCATTTCTCTTACAACATTAACATTAGACTGCTCTGTATATCCCTGCTGGATGGTTGCAGTACTGTCTAACTGTGTTGCGCCGTCAAGTGCCAGATAAAAGCTGTCTCCCTGTTTCTTCAGATAATTATAATCTGTAAAATCCGTAAGCTTTATCTTATCAATAAATACACCATCTGCATAAATATTTCCGCTCTCATCAGCTCTTACTTCTGCAGCCTCGGAAGGTATCGTAATTTCTCCGCCTTCTCCCATCAGTGCATTTCCGTTCGCATCCATGAGCTTACCATCCTGATTCACTGTAAAAGAACCGTCTCTTGTATATTTAACTGTTTGATTTCCTGCACTGTCAGTGGTGGTTACATTAAAGAAACCGGAGCCTTGGATAGCAAAGTCATAGGTGTTGCCTGTGCTTCGCAGGGATCCCTGGTTATAATCTGTATAGACCTCACCGATTCTAACTCCCAGGCTCATTGACCCAACCTTTTTATTAGAATAATTTTCTGAAACATCTTTTATTTTGTAGGTTAAAAGATTTTTAAAAGATTGGTTTGTGACACCATCCTTCTTATAGCCTACAGTAGAAGCATTAGCCAGGTTGTTTGTTATAACATCAAGACGCTTCTGTTCATTTACCATACCGGTCCAGGAAGTAAATAATCCCTTTACCATTCTAACCCCTTTCTGCCATATCCACACTGCATATATATAAGCCGAATAAAGCACTGATCAGTAGTTGAAGTTCTATTTGTATAATCCGCAAGTCACCTTGGGATATTACAAGTAATTTCTAGTTTAATGTAATCCGTGTAATACCTCAATCCGGCATTATTCCTATACACGGCATACCGATGTATATATTATCGGACGTTTACTTCAAATACTTAATCCCTGGAGCCACTTAAATATTCAATATATTTTCCGGTACCAATAGCAACAGCTGTCATGGGGTCTTCTGCTGTCATGGTATTAATTCCTGTCTTATTCTCAATTAATTCTTCCAGTCCGTATAAAAGGCATCCGCCTCCGGTAAGTACAATTCCTCTGTCTGCAATATCCGCTGCAAGTTCCGGGGGAGTCTTCTCCAACACACTGTGTACTGCTTCAACTATCTGTGATGTAGTTTCCTTTAAAGCTTCTTCTGTCTCATCAGAGGATACTGTTATAGTCTTTGGAAGACCTGTAACCAGGTTACGTCCTCTGACATCCATAGTAACAACCTCTGGCCTCTTAAAAGCTGAACCGATTTTTATCTTGATTTCTTCCGCAGTTCTCTCACCGATTAAAAGATTATGTTTTTTACGCATATATCTAACAATAGCTTCGTCAAAATCATCACCGGCAATCTTAATAGAAGTACTTACAACTGTACCTCCTAATGAAATAACTGCAATATCTGTTGTTCCGCCTCCGATATCTACTATCATATTACCGCAAGGTCTGTATATCTCAATTCCAGCTCCGATAGCTGCTGCAATGGGTTCTTCAATTATTTTGACATCTCTGGCGCCTGCCTGATAGGTTGCATCTTCAACTGCCTTCTTCTCAACCTCTGTTACACCACTTGGTACACATACACTGATAATGGGCTTACGGAAACGATGTTTGCCGACAGCTTTCTGTATAAAATATTTTAACATTTTCTCTGTTACTGTATAATCAGAAATAACGCCCTGTCTTAAGGGACGTACCGCTACGATATTACCAGGAGTTCTTCCAAGCATTAATCTTGCTTCTTCACCTATGGCTCTGATCTTATTTGTATCTCTGTCAAAGGCAACTACAGAGGGCTCTTTCAGCACAACCCCTTTTCCCTTTAAATAAACCAATACACTTGCTGTTCCTAAATCAATCCCTATGTCACTACCTAACATATCTAATCTCCTTTCAGATTCTCAAGGTTATTCTTTGGCTGCTGCCAAACCTCAGACCGCCGCCGGTCCTGCATCTATCCTATACTGTCAATTTACTCTGTTATAAACGAAAAATGCTTGTATTCATTTTATGATAAGCACGATTAAAACTGCTGAATTATTCTTTGTTACTTCTATTATTGCCGACTTTTCAGGAAGCTATCAAAATACTGATATACACTTAACATTTCGATTTTTTCCATAAACCTGTCAATTAAACACACTCTTTTTTATTATATACATATTTATAGTTTTTTTCAAAGGAAATTTTAGAAATATTGGAATATTAATATTTTCTTAAAGAAATATGCTGTTTTACCTGATTTGAAAGCTCATTACTACAGTTACCTGAATAGATTCCTTAAAGAAACAGCTATTAAATCACTTAGACAGTAAGTTAATTAATTGAGTTGCTTCCGGTGTTATGGTATGATGATAACATTTTTAAGATAATCAGGGTAAAACAAGAATTAGTAATAACAGAACGGAGGATTAAAGTAGATAATATTGAACAACTTACGACAAAAGCAGAAGAAAACGATGACAATGCAATAGGCATTCCGGAAAATACTGAAAAAGCAATTGCCCTATGGCAACAGGCAGCTGCACAAGGCCATGGAAGTGCAAAAGCAGCTTTGGAAACTATTGGTTCCCGCCTGCAGGGTGATACACTAAAAAGGAGCGGTTGCATTTTAACCAATGGGCTGAAAAATTCCCATTGGTTTTTCACACACACTGGATTTTAAACACATTCCCAATTCCTGTGTTATATCGAATATAGCTTCTTCGCTTTTAACACACAAAATCGGCAGCATTTCTTTCAAGCAGTGCATTACAGAAAAACCCAATGGGTTTCAAAAGCCCCTGACTATAGATTGGTATATAAATAATACTAATTTTAATAATCAATTACTTTATTTGAAATATTCCTGTCCTAATAAATCCGCTGCAAGAAGTGCATCGTAGAGCTGATCGGCAGTTACATCTCCCGCCATATTATGTATGGTCTCACCTGGTATACAGGCTTTTTCAGCTGCTATCCTTACTCTGGTCACATCTGTTACTCCTAACTCCTTCAGGGTAACCGGCAATCCCACCTTATGACAGAAATCCATTACTTCCTTGATTTCCTCTGAGGGAGCACTCTCTAACAGAAGCTGAGTTATGGTTCCAAATGCCACTACAGAGCCATGCATTGTTTCTTCACATTCAGGAAGGGCTGTAAAACCGTTGTACACAGAATGAGCTGTTGCTAATCCACCGTTATCAGCTCCTACACCACTTAAGTAGGTATTAGCTTCAATAATTGCCTCCAGGGCAGGAGTTACCAAATGATTCTCACAGGCAAGCTTTGCCTGGTATCCGTTTTTTAGTAGAGTTTTATAACACAATTCGCATAGAGCCATTGCCGAGAGGGCGATTCCTCCATTCTCAAGGCTGGGGGAATCTGTTCTGACACATGCTCTGGCCTCAAAATAAGTTCCTAAAGCATCACCCATTCCAGCAATCAGGAATTTGACCGGTGCATTTGCTATAACCTCACTATCCACGATAACAGCTTCCGGATTCTTAGGATAGAAAAGATAGCTGTCAAAAGCTCCATCATCCTGATAGATAACTGATAATCCAGTACATGGTGCATCTGTGGCCACTACTGTGGGCACGATTACAACCGGAAGTTTTTCATAATGAGCAGTAGCTTTGGCAGTATCAATTGCCGATCCGCCGCCGATGCCAACTACTACCTGAATCTGTTTATCCTGAACGATTTCTCTCATCCTGCTAATTTCACCTACAGAACTTATACCTTTGAATATTTCAAAATGAAGTTCACAATTACTTCCTTCAAAACTTTTCTTTATTTTATCAGAGCAGTTCTTATAACCGCTGTTACTGCAGACAAATAAATAGGAGGTTCCTAACTCCTTTGTTTCCTGATAAAAATGCAGCAGCGCTCCTTTTCCCTGTAAGTATTTTAAAGGTGCTCTTAATAATTTTAATACAGCCATTGATGTACCTTCCTTTTCCTGTGTTTATACATACTTAATTTTAGTCTGGTATATTTTTGATACTTTGTTATTATCTTGACAATCTAATAATAGCACCTATATAATAAAGTAACAATTACCCACAACACCTATTCTTCTAGGGTAAATACCCTAGAATTTGGTCGATAAATGCCAGTGCAGGGCTGATGTTCCATTTTTTAGAAGCAGGACACGATTTTAGGGTTTGGTGCTGCATTTTAAATCGCAACGAAGTATGCTCCTAAGTTGAACTGCCAGAATGTTACAATGAATTTTTATATGCTTTCTAGAAACTTCCCAAATCACATCCGTTAAACAGGAATGCAAAATTTACCTGCACAACTAATTGGAGTTATTATGACTGAAATTAATTCTTTAACACAAGAAGATTATAAAAGGCTGCTTTCATTTTCCGAAGGCTTAAATCCCTGCGATATGAATTTCCGTAAGACAGCTATGGAGGATCTGCTTCATTACTTTCCTTTTGATGGTGCTGCCTTTCCTCTGGTAGATGGCAAAGGATACTATAAACATCTTATCTATGTGAATTTTACACCTGTTTCGATCGAATCCTACGAACGAGACTGTTATAAAAATGATTTCTTTGCTCCTGCTAATTTAAAGGAAGCAGAGCAGAAATCTGTTTATACCATTGAAGATTTTACTTCCTATATTGATTATGAAACCTCCTCTTTGTACAGTCAGTGTTTATACTTTAATGGATTTTATTATGAAGCTCTGGTTCTGTTAAGAGATGACAAGCGTAAACCCCTAGGTGCTGTTGCCGTATATCATGGAAAAAATTCCTCCGGATTTACACCTCGGGAGCAGCTCCTTCTCGAGGAAATAGGGATTATCCTGGAGAAAGCTACACGATTACATCTGAATTATCTCTCTATGCAAAATAACCTGAACTTCTTTAACAGGATGTTTGCCCGGCACCCTATTGGAATGATATTATGTGACGGTAATTTTTCTATACAGGAGATTAACCAGGAGGCCCTTCATATCCTGGATCTGATTGACCTGCCAGCCAATAAAGATGGAGCAGGTTTACTCTTAAATGATTACATCCTTCCCGTTTACCAGGAAGGAGCCACTCACAGATTCTGCCTGCGTCTGGCAGAGGGAGTTGAGGTATTTCTGGAAAATATTATTGTAAAGGAGCATATAACCGACAGTTTTGTAACTCGCTATGCAATCTTTCTGAATCTATCAGCCGGTAATAGCCGAACTTCCTGGACTGCCTATCTCAAAGAAAGAGAACTTACAAAGCGGGAGTGCGAAGTAACGGGATTGCTATGTCAGGGTAATAAGATCAAAGAAATAGCGGATATATTAAAAATTAGCTTAAATACAGTTAAACGCCATAAAGAAAGTATTTATACCAAGCTGAAAGTAAATAGTTCCAGCCAGTTAATATTACTATATCAGGAAATAAAGAATTCCTGATAGCGATTAAATTCCATTAAAAGTAAAATCCATCAAAACTAAATTCCATTATGGTAATGTCTCATAATGAACTATAGATATACTTTTGTCAATACAGGGCCTAAGGATTTCAACTCAAAGTGTGAATGTGTAATATTGTATTTATGTGTCAGGATAGGAGATAAAAGGATGCATAAATTAATATCAGCTTTAACACAGTTAACGGCATAAGGAGCAGTACACATATCCTATTGTATACTGCTCCAGTCAATTATTATTCCGTAAAAAAGTGTGTATCCCAAACTCCGGTATCAGGCTGTTATTTCTGGCATTTTTGAAATCTAATGTAATTTGAGGTGCGCAGACAAGCACTGTTGTGTTTATATATGCTATATAGAATACCAATATTGGAGCCTTCAGAACAATATCCGGTTAATCCACCAGGGTATTGAGCGCTTCCACCAAATAGTCGAGCTGAGCTTCAAGGCTCAGTACATCATCAAAGTAGAACAGACCTTGGTATTCACCGGGGATTTCCAAGACATGTCCCTCCACCACAGCAGGGATACTCTTCCAGATATCAGATTGCGCATATTCTGATTCAGTACCTTCCTGACGGCACCAGATAATATAATCACCAAAATATTCATGGGCAACCTCGTAGCTGATGGTTCCTCTTCCGTTGCCGGAGGTCTCGATTAATTCCCTCAGCTTATCCGGATACTGCTGTTCAAGGTATGTGTATAAGAGTGTCCCGCCTCTTGATCCGGTTTCATAAGAGAGCCCGGCCCACTCGCCGGAAGAACCCCAGTCCTCCAGAATACTGAAGGTTTTACCTTTAAACGCCTCGGTATTAAATATTTCTTTTGCATTCTTTAGCTTTGTTTCAAATGCAGTAATCGTTTTTTCTGCTGTCTCAAGGGTTCCGGTCGCTTCGCCAATGATTCGCGTGCGTTCAGGAGATTTGATACTCTCCTCAATAACAAGCACAGGGGCCACTTGGCTAAAGGTTTCATAATCCTCTTTACTGTATGTAATGATCAGATCCGGCTCCAGTGCCATGACCTCTTCCTGTTCCCAATTTTCAATCTTTGTTGACACCATCATCTGATCATAGAAAGGCATTGTTTTTTGCATCCAGCCATAGTATCCCACTATATTGAGGCCTGTCGCCAGCGTATCTCCGATATACCAGTTAACAACAACCCGCTGTGGATTGGCAGGAATTTCAATATCGCCCATTACGGTAGTAACTGTGCGGGTACCACTTTCTTCGGAAGACTCCGCCGTTACATCAGACTCCGATGTTACTTCAGGCTCCGATATTACTTCAGAATCTGCTGTTACTTCAGACTCTGCCGGTGTCTCGGGCTTACTGCTTGTGCAGGCTGAAAACGTAAGTACAATGGTAAGAGACAAAATAATTGGCATTATCTTTTTCATAATTATCCTCATGTTAATTCTCCTTGACAGGTATATTATATTAATCAGGCGCGCGCTGCCGTTAAGTTAGACTCTTCTAACTCAATTGCTATTTTACGGTGTGGAGCATTGACTGTCAAGAACAAGATAGGCGGGAAGTGTTAACTTACCCTTTAGACAATAATTTGGAGAAGGCTGAATTATATGACTTTCAGTGTGTAAAATACTCTCTTGTCATATTTATTTCGGATTATACACATCACATTTTGGATTAGTTTTAGATTGTAAAATACAAAGCTTTGAAGTATACTATTGCATCAGATAGGTTTAAAAAGGAGGGAATAAATGCAGCACACTAATGATTATGCTCTGGGCTGGGGTGCAATGGCAGAGCACCTTGGGTTTAAAACGAGCAAAAACGGAATATATTCCTATTATGATATCCCGGATATTTGGGATAACGGGTGGATTACCCAGGTGACTCCCGTAGAGGGGCTGCATGTCGCCAGCGCCTGGTTCACCGCCAAAGAGCAGATTGAGTATACCATGCATACGGAAAAGCCCTGCTTGTGGGTCTTTTGCGTTGATAATGGCAGCCTCAGCTTCACACGGCAGGGAGTACCCTCCCGGCAACTTTCCCCATCTACACAGCTGATTATCTGTAATGGCAAGCCGCTTCGACTCAACATTACACCGGGTGAGCCTGTCTGCTTTACCAGTTTGCTAATCTTTGATTCCTGGATTGAGACCTTTCTTCAGGCAAATAATATAACCTACCCGATCCGGGTATCAGACGCCCGTCAATGGCTGCCCCAGCATGTGGATACGCCTATTGTAATGCTTGTGATGGAGCAGCTTCGCTGGGGAGTGCGGGGGAACAGGCTTCCACAGCCTGCTTATTTATGGAAAACAGGTGAACTCCTATGCCTGTTTGCACACGCGCTCTCCCAGGAAAACCGTATAAAACCTCGCCGCCACTATGTCACCTGGGAAAATGAGCAGAAGCTCCATCGTGTACGGGAGCTGATTGATAAAGACCCACTGAATACACCAAGTACGGAGACACTTTGTCAGCTTGCCGAAATGGGCGAAAGCAAATTGAGAATTGCCTTCAAAGGTCTGTATGGCAAACCTCTCTATGCCTATATTCGTGAAGCCGTTATGAAGCGGGCTATGCAGTTGCTAGCCTATGACGAGCTGAGTATTAAAAATATTGCAACGCTCTGCGGTTATGAAAATCCGGCAAAGTTCACAGCAGCATTCAAAGCAGTCCACGAAATTACACCCAGTGCATTCCGAAGGGGATTTGGACTGTAGTTCCATATCAAAGAAATTACTTTTGCTACTTAAGCAAACGTATCTGACTTAGCCCATAATTTATATTTAATGGTAATAAAAAAACCCCAAGTCCTTATAAATAAAGACTTGGGGTAATATTTATTTTAATTACTGAACGATAGTAGCAACTTTACCAGAACCTACAGTACGTCCACCTTCACGGATAGCGAAGCCTAAACCTTGCTCCATAGCGATAGGATGGATTAACTCGATGCTCATTTCGATATTGTCGCCAGGCATACACATTTCAACACCATCAGGAAGGTTGCAAACACCAGTTACGTCAGTTGTTCTGAAGTAGAACTGAGGTCTGTAGTTGTTGAAGAAAGGAGTATGACGTCCACCTTCATCTTTTGTTAAAACGTAAACCTGAGCTGTGAATTTCTTGTGGCATTTGATTGAGCCGGGTTTGCAAAGAACCTGTCCTCTTTCGATTTCAGTTCTCTGAACACCACGAAGAAGTGCTCCGATGTTATCTCCAGCCTGAGCCTCATCAAGAAGCTTTCTGAACATTTCGATACCAGTAACAACAACTTTACGTGTCTCTTCTTTGATACCAACGATTTCAACTTCTTCAGATACGTGAAGAACACCACGCTCAACACGGCCTGTAGCAACTGTACCACGACCTGTGATGGAGAAAACGTCCTCGATAGGCATTAAGAAAGGCTTATCTGTCTCTCTCTGAGGATCGGGAATCCAGCTATCAACAGCATCAAATAACTCAAGGATCTTATCTCCCCAAGGGCAAGAAGGATCTTCAAGAGCCTTTAAAGCAGAACCCTGGATGATAGGTGTATCATCGCCGGGGAACTCATACTCTGTTAACAGGTCTCTGATTTCCATCTCTACTAATTCAAGTAATTCAGGATCATCAACCATATCACACTTGTTCATAAATACTACGATGTAAGGAACACCTACCTGACGGGATAACAGGATGTGCTCTTTAGTCTGAGCCATAACACCATCAGTAGCAGCAACAACAAGGATAGCGCCGTCCATCTGAGCAGCACCAGTGATCATGTTCTTTACATAATCGGCATGTCCAGGGCAGTCAACGTGAGCGTAATGTCTAGCTTTTGACTCATACTCAACGTGAGCTGTAGAGATTGTGATACCTCTTTCTCTTTCTTCGGGAGCTTTATCGATCTGATCGAAAGCTACAGCCTGACCAGTACCTAATCTCTCATGAAGAGTTTTAGTGATAGCTGCTGTTAAAGTAGTTTTACCATGGTCAACGTGTCCGATGGTACCGATATTACAATGGGGTTTGTTTCTTTCAAATTTAGCTTTAGCCATTTTTGTAACGTCCTCCTTTAAATAAATGCATCTTTGTGCACATACTTTTTTATCGCCTGCTGAAAAGACTCAAAGTCATTATCTGCGGGCATTTGATTTTGAGCTCATAGCTTTATTATATTTCAGTTTAGAAATATTTTCAAGCATAATTAATGATTCCACGTATATTTGTGGATTAGTTCTTTCCTTTTGCTGCAAGAACCTTTTCCTGAACGTTCTTAGGAACGGGCTCATAGTTGGAGAAGAACATGGAGTAAGCACCACGGCCCTGAGTTCTGGAACGAAGGGAGGTGGAATAACCAAACATTTCTGAGAGGGGAACGAATCCTCTGATAAGCTTTGTACCGTTGATATCTTCAGAACCTTCGATACGTCCACGACGTGAACTGATATCACCGATAACATCACCCATATATTCATCGGGAACTGTTACTTCAACTCTCATGATAGGCTCTAATAAAACAGCGCCTGCTTTGTGCATCGCATCTTTAAACGCCATAGATCCGGCAATCTTAAATGCCATTTCGTTGGAGTCTACTTCATGGTAGGAACCGTCATAAACGGTAGCCTTGATACCAAGCACAGGATATCCGCCAAGGATACCAGCTTTGGAAGCTTCTTCTATACCAGCACCAACTGCAGGGATGTATTCTTTGGGAATAGCACCACCAACAACGGTAGATACGAATTCGAAAGTCTTTTCTGCGTTAGCATCCATAGGCTCGAAACGAACCTTACAGTGACCGTACTGTCCACGTCCACCGGACTGCTTTGCATATTTAGAGTCAACTTCAACAGATTTTGTAAAGGTTTCTTTGTAAGCAACCTGAGGTGCACCTACATTAGCCTCTACCTTAAATTCACGAAGAAGTCTGTCTACGATAATTTCAAGATGGAGCTCACCCATACCGGCGATAATTGTCTGACCGGTTTCTTCATTGGTGTAAGTTCTGAAAGTAGGATCCTCTTCCGCTAATTTCGCTAAAGACTCACCCATCTTATCCTGTCCTGCTTTTGTCTTAGGTTCGATAGAAACCTCGATAACAGGTTCAGGGAATTCCATGGATTCAAGGATAACAGGGAATTTCTCGTCACAGATAGTGTCACCGGTTGTGGTGCCCTTTAAACCAACTGCAGCAGCGATATCTCCTGAATATACTTTTTCCAGATCTTCTCTCTTGTTAGCATGCATCTGAAGGATACGTCCAACACGCTCTTTCCTGTTCTTTGTAGAGTTAAGTACATAAGAACCGGAATTTAAAGTACCGGAGTATACACGGAAGAATGCAAGCTTACCTACGAAAGGATCGGCCATAATCTTGAACGCGAGAGCTGCAAAAGGCTCTTCATCAGAAGATTTTCTGTGAACTTCGTTACCTTCTTCATCCACACCCTTGATATCAGCGATATCAGTAGGAGCAGGCAAGTACTCGATAACAGCATCCAGTAACTTCTGAACACCTTTATTTCTGTATGCGGAACCGCAAGTTACAGGAATAATGGTAGTTGCGATAGTAGCTCTTCTTAAAGCAGCTTTTAATTCAGCTGTTGAAGGCTCTTCACCCTCTAAGAATTTTTCAAGCAGATCGTCATCAGTCTCACAAATAGACTCGATCATAGCTGCTCTGTATTCTTCTGCCTGCTCTAATAAATCGGCAGGTATTTCAGAGATGCTGATGTCATCTCCCTTATCATCATTGTAGAAATAAGCTTTCATTTCAAACAGGTCAATAATACCTTTGAATTCATCCTCTTTACCGATAGGTATCTGGATAGCAACAGGGTTCTTGCCAAGTCTTGATTTAATCATGCTTATTACATTGTAGAAATCAGCACCGGAAATGTCCATCTTATTAACGAAAGCCATTCTGGGTACCTGATATTTATCAGCCTGACGCCATACTGTTTCAGACTGAGGTTCAACACCGCCCTTAGCACAAAAAACACCAACGGCACTATCAAGAACACGTAAGGAACGCTCTACTTCTACAGTGAAGTCAACGTGTCCCGGCGTATCAATGATATTGACACGATGAGGTAATGCGCCAGCTAATTTCTGGTGCTCAAATTCCTGAGTCCAGTGACATGTGGTAGCGGCTGAAGTAATTGTGATACCTCTTTCCTGCTCCTGTTCCATCCAGTCCATGGTAGCAGTTCCTTCGTGAGTATCACCAATTTTATAATTAACACCGGTATAGTATAAGATACGCTCAGTAAGAGTGGTCTTTCCGGCATCAATATGAGCCATGATACCGATGTTTCTGGTTCTGTCTAACGGGTATTCTCTTCCAGCCAAGGAAATTCCTCCTTATCTTAAAGTCACATGTGATTTATAATCACAGAACGTTATTTATTTACAGCAAACCATAACAGTTTGCTGCATTTAATGCTGTATGGGTTCTGGCATAAGCCATAACCCATATCAGAAGATTACCAACGATAATGTGCAAATGCCTTATTAGCGTCTGCCATTTTATGCATATCTTCTTTCTTCTTAACAGCAGAACCGGTATTGCCAGCAGCGTCTAAAATCTCGTTTGCTAACTTCTCTTCCATGGTCTTCTCTCCTCTTTTACGTGAGTAGAGTGTTAACCAACGAAGTGCTAATGCCTGTCTTCTGTCGGGTCTAACTTCGATTGGTACCTGATAAGTAGCACCGCCGATACGTCTTGCTTTTACTTCAAGAACCGGCATGATGTTATTCATAGCTTCTTCAAATACTTCGATAGCTTCTTTTCCAGACTTCTCTGCTATCTTAGCGAAAGCTCCGTACACAATCTTCTGTGCAGTTCCTCTCTTACCGTCTAACATGATGTTATTGATAAGCTTAGTTACAATCTTACTATTGTAAATAGGATCTGCTAATACATCTCTTTTTTGTATATGTCCTTTACGTGGCACGTTTCTTCCCTCCTTAATAATCCTTATTGCCCGTGTTATAAACTATTCTTATCACGGACCAGTAAAACAGCTATCACTGCTTTACATAAATAAGTTCACTTAAATCATCGGTACTCACATTCCCTGTTAGGGTAGTATAGGAATAATCCTATACTCTTTTACTGTGTTCGCGCTCAGTTTAACTTATCTTTCAAATCTATACCACTGATGAAACATTCTTCCTCTTGGGTGATAAAACGCGGCTCCCTTATTTTATCCTAATCTGAAATAAAAATTAATCCGGCACTTAATGATTAGCGGAAAACTTAATTATTTTGCTGGCTTAGGTCTCTTTGCTCCATATTTGGAACGAGCCTGTCTTCTCTTAGCAACACCTGCTGTATCAAGTGTACCTCTGACGATATGGTAACGGGTACCAGGTAAATCCTTAACCCTTCCACCTCTGATCAGAACGACACTATGCTCCTGAAGGTTGTGGCCTTCACCGGGGATATAGCTTGTTACTTCGATTCCGTTAGAAAGACGAACTCTGGCAATTTTTCTAAGAGCTGAGTTAGGCTTCTTAGGAGTAGCTGTTCTAACCGCGGTGCAAACACCTCTCTTCTGGGGTGAGGACACATCAGTAGACTTCTTGTTTAAGGAGTTAAATCCTTTTTGAAGAGCAGGAGAAGTAGATTTCTTCTCAACCGTCTTTCTACCTTTTCTAACTAATTGATTAAATGTAGGCATTAATTTTCACCTCCTGATTTTTGTATGAATACTTTGGGCCGCCTTGCATTCTTGCTTAAAATAAACATAAACATTGACGCAATATAAAATCGCGCTTAATGATTATACTTTAAATTCGAGGACTTGTCAATAGTTTAAATATGAATTTAGGCTGTACAGTTCTTCCGGTATGTTTTTCCAGTATTAATAGCTCTTATATTTTGATTCCATAATGAACAGCCAAAACTTCTTATACTCATGCACCACTTTATGACTGTTTGGTTTCCGGATTTTATTTATTAGTTCTACTGTCAAAAACAGCTGTTAAAATGTTCATGGGAAAGAGCCTTTCTTTGTATAACACGACAGCTGCACCTGATACTGTCGCCACTCCGAGGATAAAGTAGATGATATGCAGGGGATGTACGCTTCCCATGATTATCACCTGCACCCCAATCCAGATTACCAGTGCACCTCCGAATACACCACTTACATAACCCTGATATTTTAAATGAAGTCTTACTGCAAAGCCTGCCAGTACGTTTCCAAGACCTATTACCGCAAATAATATAAGACTTGGGTAAAAATAATTGGTAAATGGCGAACCTTTCAGCAGGTCATTGGATATACCCATTGGATTATCCGGATAAAGCATACCCATGGTTCCTCCGAATATAGCTCCTATACCTATAAAGAAATGCAGAATTGCTAAATACACAAAAACTTTTTTCATACAATTATCCTCTCCTGTTGCATATTAGTGGTAAATCCGGATATAGCCGTCCAAACAGCTAAGGGTTTGTATAATCATAGCAAAATTTGTATTTGTGCGCAATACTCCATGGGAATTTTTACAATTCTGTTTTTACCTGACCGGGCAGGCTCCTGTTTCACAGTCTTCCTCCAATAGTTCGCTCTCTTCTGCATTTTCCAATACTTTTAATAAGGAATAGTCTATTGGTCTGCTTAAGCTGACACGTCTCTCGTAGTCTTCTTTTGTGGTGGACTCATAGGGAAGAAGAGGATAGGTCTCTTCCATCAGCGGCAGAAAAGTGATTCCTACAACACTGTCAAAGTTAGCAGAAAGCCACTCACCAACCCCCTCCCATTCTTCTTCTCTTACATGAACCGTAATACTGGTATTATGATCCGTCCAGGCTTCCATGGTAAGTTTATAAAGGTTAAGCTGTTCAATAGCACCAACCTGATACTTCGTTTTTCCTTCCGGTGATTTCATAGGAAATTCGATAACTTTAACAGTGCAGTTCTCATCCGTCTGGCCCACTTCGTTATAGACCGGATAACACCCCAGAAGTTCCACCATCTTATATAACGGATCAGTTATTGAAATACGGACCCTCCTGATATAATAAGGTGCATGAGCATAATGCACGCCGGAACTTACCCCCGGCAGATTAGACAGAGTTCCTTCCGGTTTGATGGTTGTCATCAACTGAGGTTTTTCTATTCCAAGTTCCGTGCAATAGCATTCTCCTTCTTCATGAACCGCTTTCTTTAAGGTTTCCAGCAGTTTTCTTAATTCACCATAATCCATACCGGTTCGATTCATCATATCCATCATCCCAGTTAAGGAGACCCCTACAATCCGGTCTTCCTGCATAACCTTATTCCACTCCGGAAGTTCGACATCAACCAGGGTCATTCGTAAAGTAACTCTGGCAGATAACCTGATTACTTCCAACAGCCCTTCCATATCCAGGGTATTATCTTCCTTTACAAAAGCTAATAAATTATTGGTGGATAAATTACAGCACTGCTTGGAACGCAGAAGAATTTCACCACAGGGATTGCAGCCCAGGAAGGTTTCTTTCCGGCGGATTGCTTCCCTGTTATTTAGAAAACCCGGTTCACCATTAATACGAATAGAATCAAGAATTGCCTTTATTTCCTCTTTACCGGGAACACGGTTATAGAGCACAGAATTATTGCTCATTTTTCGATGAGAAATCTTTGTATCTTCTATCCACTGTCCGTCTATTACTTTATATAAATTCCTTTTCGCTTCTATAACCTCTGTATCATCCTCTTCGCAGATTACCATCATCGCACTTCTTCTAACACCGCCGGAGACTACATTCTCACTGATAATAGTGGCAATATCCAAAAGATCGATTGTTCTTAACCTACCACCCGATTCTGCCATTACTTTATTGATTTTCTCAAACATCCTCTTTAAGGATTTATGTCCCGAAGCTCTTCCGCCAAAACGCTTAAGCCGTTCGCCTTCCGGTCTTACATAGCTGTAATCAATAATTATGTTATGAATATTGTTATATTCTTTACGGCTGATAAGCTCAAAGTACATTTCCAGTCCCTTGCACCAGCCTTCTTTACTGTCACCAATAAATAAGACTGCTGTGTTCTCCTCAATAGAAAGAAGCGTATTCTCCCTTTCTTCCTTCGTCAGCTGGTTATGAAGCTCTTCTTCATACCTGCCAAGCAATTGGACGTTTCTTACCTCCGGCATTTTATCCGCTGCTTTCTTCTCAATCCGAACACCAACTCCACAGCCTAACATCAGCAGGTAAAATACATCCGTATAATCTTTTAGTTGATCTATTGTAGTAAAACAGCAATTATAGTTGGAGAGCGGGTATTCTTTCACAATTTCTGTACCACCCATATAAAGAGTCCTGCCTGAAGGGAAGGTTCTTAGGAAAAAAAGATGATCAAAAAAGCTTTCTGCCTCTTTTCTCTCTTCTGTGACATCTATGCGGATACCATGCTTTACTTTATATTTTATACCCAGCATAACATTATACTGTACCGTACGATATACAGTCTCAAACCAGTTTTCCCTACGGCCTTTCTCCTCCACGTATCTGGCATAAGTCCGCAAATAAACGAACTCACCGATACCTGTCATTGGATTATCTTTCTTACGGTATTCAGACAAAAACTCTTCCGTTAACAACTCTTCTATTTGCAATTCTTTCATCATTTCCATTACCTGCTTTCCAGATCAGTAGTTTACAAATAAACAATGTAAATACTTCGTAAATGTTTAGTTTTTCCAAAGGTCATATTTTTATGTATACACTATATATAGTATATAAATTATATACCTGTACTATATATATGTCAATGTTACTAAAAGAGAAATATTCTCACTCAGACTTTCACTCTCTTTTTTTCCTAACCACTGCCTTATCTTACAGCCTCTGGAACTAAATATTTGATTCACGGTAAATGGATAAAATTCAGAGTAATACTATTCTATAATATATAATCTCTATGCCATATGTATTAAAACAGCGCAAAAGCTTTGTAAAATACTTCGGCGCTGTTATCTGTATTTCCCCTATCGTTAATTATGACTATTGTTATTTTGCATTAATATTTTAAAGATTTAATAACACTGAATATAACTTCTTCGTTTTCCTTAAAATATTCCTCAGGAACGCGGACGACTGCTAAATAGTAATCACTGGGACTATCTTTAGAGTACAAGGCACGCAGATAGACTTTTCCATCTGTAGTATACTGTGTTATATCCGCAATTTTTATTTTATCATTAAGAAGTTCACTGGTACTGATGTCCTCCACCTGTTTTTCTGCCATATAATAAGGGCTGACAACATTATATACACCTATAGAAACCTCACTGTCTTCTTGAGGATAAATGTCTACCCCCCCTCTTTCAGGACTAGCTTCCCTAACTTCTTCTGCTTCCCCTTCACTATTCGCAGCATCCCAGACTTCTATCTCCTTAATAATCCATCCTTTAGGATAATCCACGGTAAAACTCACATCATCTTTATCATAGTTGTAGGTTTCATAGACAATCTTATCTTTGCTGCATCCCGTTAAAAGCACTAAGGTAAATATTATTGGAACCAGTTTCTTCAACATAGATATCTCCCATACTATTTATTTATAACTATATTATATAAATGACTGCCCTTTCTGTCAGTTATCCTGATTATGGTAATTATAGCATCCTTTCTGTGTTATTAAAATTACGTTTTTCTATAATTTTCTTACATTTTTCTGACTGATTTATCGCAATGCCTTGATTATATCGCTTAATTTCAAGACCTCGATTAATCCCTAAGATGCAGTTCTTAATATGGGAATAGTAAAGGACTCCAAATCCCACCCAGCTATTTGGCGTAGAACCGTCTGCTATCAACCCTTGACACGGCGCATGCAAAAAAGCCTCCAAAGAATCACTCTTTGGAGGCTTTCGCTATATATTATTATATCTTATTAATTATTTGTCGGAATCATCCTCGAAATCAACATCATCAAAATCTTCATCGGATAAATCCTCGTCTTCAAATTCATCCAGCTCAATGCTGTCTAAATCATCATCCATGGCATCCTCTGAATAATTGAAGCTCTGATAATCATCATCCTCAAAATCTTCGGAAAGGATTAACTCTTCTTCCATGTCACTGTCAAGCTTAACAGAACGGTATCTCTTCATACCAGTACCGGCAGGAATTAATTTACCGATAATAACGTTCTCTTTTAATCCGATAAGTGGATCGATCTTTCCGTTAATAGCAGCTTCTGTTAATACCTTCGTGGTTTCCTGGAAGGATGCTGCTGAAAGGAAGGAGTTTGTTGCTAAGGAAGCCTTTGTAATTCCAAGCATTACCTGTTTTCCGTCTGCAACGGTGAGTCCCTTCTCCTCTAATATCTCATTGGCATCATCAAATTCCAGAATATCAATCAGTTTACCAGGTAAGAATTCAGAATCTCCGCTGTTCTCAATACGGATTTTCTTAAGCATCTGACGTACAATGACCTCGATATGCTTATCGTTGATTTCAACACCCTGTAAACGGTAAACACGCTGTACTTCCTGAATCATATAATCCTGTACGGCACGAACACCTTTAATCTTTAAGATATCATGAGGATTAACGCTACCCTCTGTCAGTTCATCTCCGGCTTCTAATACATCTCCGTCAAGAACTTTGATACGTGAACCATAAGGAATCAGATAAGTTTTAGCTTCTCCGGTTTCATTGTTTGTTACAATGACTTCACGTTTCTTCTTGGTATCCTTTATAGTAACAATACCGCCGAACTCTGCAATAATTGCAAGTCCCTTGGGTTTTCTTGCTTCAAATAATTCTTCTACACGGGGAAGACCCTGTGTAATATCATCACCGGCAACACCACCGGTATGGAAAGTACGCATGGTAAGCTGTGTTCCGGGCTCTCCGATGGACTGGGCAGCAATAATACCAACGGCTTCACCTACCTGAACCGCTTCACCGGTAGCCATGTTAGCACCGTAGCATTTAGCACATACACCGATGTGTGATTTACAGGTTAAAATGGTACGAATCTTTAATTTGGCATTAAAGCCCTGTTCGTCAATCTTCTTCGTTGCAACGATTCTGGCTGCACGTTTAGGTGTAATCATATGATTCGCCTTAACGATCACCTCACCGCTATCATCTGTAAGAGTTTCACAGGAATATCTTCCGGTAATTCTCTCTTCCAGACTTTCGATTAATTCGCTGCCATCTGCAAAGGCTTTGATCCACATACCAGGAATTTCTTTGCCTTCACAGCAATCAACCTCACGGATGATAAGATCCTGGGATACGTCTACCAGACGACGGGTTAAGTAACCGGAATCGGCTGTACGAAGAGCAGTATCGGAGAGACCTTTTCTCGCACCATGTGCTGACATGAAGTACTCGAGAACGTCGAGACCTTCACGGAAGTTGGATTTAATAGGGAGCTCCAGAGTACGACCGGAGGTATCCGCCATAAGTCCACGCATACCGGCAAGCTGTTTGATCTGCTTATCAGAACCACGGGCACCGGAGTCTGCCATCATGTAAATGTTGTTGTATTTATCAAGTCCTGTAAGAAGCGCCTCTGTAATATCATCATCGGCTACCTTCCAGGTGTCAATAACTGCTTTGTGTCTTTCATCCTCTGTCATAAGACCACGGCGGAAGTTCTTTGAGATTTCTTCAACTCTTGATTCTGCCTCTGCGATAATGGTCTTCTTCTGAGGAGGAACGGTCATGTCGGAAATGGATACGGTCATAGCTGCTCTTGTAGAGTATTTATAACCCAAGGATTTAATAGCATCCAGAGTTTCCGCTGTCTTAGTGGCTCCATGAGTATTGATACATTTCTCAAGAATCTTCTTAAGCTGTTTCTTGCCAACATGGAAATCTACTTCAGGAATCAGGAAGTTATCGGGGTTGGTTCTGTCAACAAATCCCAGATCCTGGCTGATGATTTCATTAAAGATAAAGCGTCCGAGAGTGGATTCAACTGTCTTAGTGATAGTCTCACCGTTGCTGTTTACACCAGTACGTCTTACCTTTATTTTTGCATGAAGGGTAATTGCACCATTCTCATAAGCAAGGATTGCTTCGTTTACACTCTTAAAGAAATGTCCTTCTCCTAAATCACCGGGCTTTTGTAAAGTCAGGTAATAGATACCAAGTACCATATCCTGTGAAGGAACGGCAACGGGGCCACCGTCGGAAGGCTTTAAGAGGTTGTTAGGGGAGAGCAGAAGGAATCTGCACTCTGCCTGAGCTTCTACGGAAAGAGGTAAATGTACAGCCATCTGGTCACCGTCGAAGTCGGCGTTGAAGGCGGTACAAACCAGAGGGTGAAGCTTAATAGCCTTACCTTCTACCAATACCGGCTCAAATGCCTGGATACCAAGTCTGTGGAGTGTCGGGGCACGGTTAAGCATTACCGGATGTTCTCTGATAACCTCTTCTAATACGTCCCATACCTCAGACTGAAGTCTTTCCACCATCTTTTTGGCGGATTTTATATTATGTGCAGTTCCTTTGGCAACCAGCTCTTTCATAACGAAAGGTTTGAATAACTCAATTGCCATTTCCTTAGGCAGACCACACTGATAAATCTTTAATTCCGGTCCTACTACGATAACGGAACGTCCGGAGTAGTCAACACGTTTACCAAGTAAGTTCTGACGGAAACGTCCCTGTTTACCCTTTAACATATCAGATAAGGATTTTAAAGCACGGTTTCCGGGTCCAGTAACGGGTCTTCCTCTTCTTCCGTTATCAATTAAAGCATCAACAGCTTCCTGAAGCATTCTCTTCTCATTTCTTACGATGATATCAGGTGCGCCAAGCTCTAAAAGTCTCTTTAAACGGTTATTACGGTTAATGATTCTTCTGTATAAATCGTTCATATCAGAGGTAGCGAAACGTCCACCATCCAACTGAACCATAGGTCTTAAATCCGGGGGAATTACAGGTACTACGGAAAGGATCATCCACTCCGGTCTATTTCCTGACTCACGGAAAGCTTCTACTACTTCCAGTCTCTTGATTACTCTGGCTCTCTTCTGTCCGGTAAAATCCTTTAAACCCTTCTTTAAGTCTTTGGATTCTGCTTCCAGATCGATTGCCATTAACAGTTCCTGGATTGCTTCCGCACCCATTCCAACACGGAATCTGTTTCCGTATTTTTCATAGGCTTCTCTGTATTCCTTTTCATTAAGAACCTGCTTATACTGCAGATCACTGCTTCCTTTATCAAGTACGATATAGGAGGCAAAGTAGAGTACTTTTTCCAGTGTTCTGGGTGATAAGTCCAGAATTAATCCCATACGGCTGGGGATACCTTTAAAGTACCATATATGAGATACAGGGGCAGCGAGCTCAATATGTCCCATTCTTTCCCTGCGGACAGATGCCTTGGTTACTTCAACACCACATCTGTCGCACACAACGCCTTTATAGCGAATCTTTTTATATTTTCCACAATGACACTCCCAATCCTTGCTGGGTCCGAAAATTTTCTCACAGAACAACCCGTCTTTTTCAGGCTTTAAAGTTCTGTAGTTAATGGTCTCCGGTTTTTTTACCTCGCCTCTGGACCACTCTCTGATTTTTTCAGGAGAAGCAAGGCCAATCTTTATAGCATCATAGGTTATTTCCGGACTACTTTGGTTATTTACCACTTCTGGCATCATCTGGCACTCCCTTTCATAGTAACGGACCTTTTAATCAGTCCTTTTCTTACAGTAGACTAGTCTTCGTATTCTTCTTCCTCAATATCGCTGATTTCTACCGTCTCCTCATCAAAAGGATCAAAGAAGCTTTCTTCCTCCTCAGGTGTGGTCTCACGGTATCCTGCTTCCGTATAATCTTCGTCATAACGGAAGTTGTTATCACCTTCAATTAGAGGAGTCAGATCACCTTCACCATAGTCGATATTTTCAGTCATCTTTACTTCCTGACCGCTTTCATCCAACACGATAACATCCAGCGCTAAAGACTGAAGCTCTTTTAAGAGTACCTTGAAGGATTCCGGAATTCCGGGATCGGAGATATTCTCTCCCTTAATAATTGCTTCATAGGTCTTAACACGACCGGTAACGTCATCGGATTTCACCGTAAGGATTTCCTGGAGTGTATAAGCAGCACCGTATGCTTCCAGTGCCCAAACCTCCATTTCACCGAATCTCTGTCCACCAAACTGAGCTTTACCACCAAGTGGCTGCTGTGTTACTAAGGAGTAAGGACCGGTGGAACGAGCATGAATCTTATCATCTACCAGATGGTGGAGTTTTAAGTAGTGCATGAAGCCCACTGTAACGGCTCCGTCAAAGAACTCTCCGGTTCTTCCGTCACGGAGTCTTACTTTACCGTCTCTGTTAATGGGTACACCCTTCCATTGCTCTCTGTAAGCTTTGTTATTTTCCAGATAATCCATAACCTCAGGGTCAAGGATATCATTATACTTATCTTGGAATTCCTCCCAATCGGTATTTACATAATCGTTGGCAAGCTCAAGAGTATCCATAATATCATACTCGTTTGCACCATCAAATACTGGTGTTGCTACCTTAAAGCCGAGAACCTTGGAGGCAAGGCTTAAGTGAATCTCAAGCACCTGACCGATGTTCATACGGGAAGGCACACCCAGAGGGTTAAGCACGATATCAAGAGGTCTTCCGTTGGGAAGGAAAGGCATATCTTCTGCCGGTAATACACGGGAAACAACACCCTTATTACCATGACGTCCGGCCATCTTATCACCAACCTGGATTTTTCTCTTCTGTGCAATATATACTCTAACGGTCTGATTTACTCCAGGAGAGAGTTCATCACCGTTTTCTCTTGTAAATACTTTGGCATCAACAATAATACCATACTCACCGTGAGGAACACGTAAGGAGGTATCTCTGACTTCTCTTGCTTTCTCACCGAAAATAGCACGAAGGAGTCTTTCTTCTGCCGTAAGCTCAGTTTCTCCCTTAGGAGTTACCTTACCTACCAGAATATCTCCGGCACGTACTTCCGCACCGATACGGATAATTCCGCGCTCATCCAGATCTTTTAACGCATCATCACCGACGCCTGGTACGTCTCTTGTGATTTCTTCGGGTCCTAATTTGGTATCTCTGGATTCTGCTTCATATTCTTCAATATGAACGGAGGTATATACGTCCTCCTGCACCAGTCTTTCACTTAAAAGAACCGCATCTTCGTAATTGTATCCTTCCCAGGTCATAAAGCCGATAAGGGGATTCTTACCTAAAGCTAATTCACCTTGTGAAGTGGAAGGACCATCTGCAATAACCTGGCCGGCCTCTACTTTATCACCCTTAACAACGATAGGTCTCTGGTTGATACAGGTTCCCTGGTTACTTCTTGCAAATTTTAATAATTTATATGCTTTCTTCGTACCATCATCATTTTTGATAATGATTTCCTTGGAGGTGGATTTCTCAACCACGCCTGCCTTTTCAGAAACCACACATACACCGGAGTCAACGGCTGCTTTTAACTCAATACCGGTTCCTACTACAGGAGACTCAGTAATTAATAAAGGCACGGCCTGACGCTGCATGTTAGATCCCATGAGGGCACGGTTGGCATCATCATTCTCAAGGAAAGGAATCATGGCTGTAGCAACGGAGAATACCATCTTAGGAGATACGTCCATTAAATCAATTCTTGACTTAGGGAACTCAAGGGTATCTTCTCTAAAACGACCGGATACATTTACATTTGTAAAATATCCATTTTCATCCAGAGACTCATTTGCCTGTGCTACGACATATTTATCCTCTTCATCAGCAGTCATATAGATAACTTCATCAATAACTCTGGGATTCTTAGGATCTGTCTTATCTACCTTACGATAAGGCGCTTCAATAAATCCATACTCATTAATTCTGGCATAGGATGCCAAGGAGTTAATAAGACCGATGTTAGGACCTTCGGGTGTCTCTACGGGACACATTCTTCCATAGTGGGAGTAATGTACGTCACGAACCTCGAAGCCGGCACGATCACGGGACAGACCGCCAGGTCCTAAGGCTGAGAGACGTCTCTTATGGGTTAATTCACCAAGAGGATTATGCTGATCCATAAACTGTGACAGCTGGGAACTACCAAAGAACTCCTTCACTGCTGCAGTTACAGGTTTGATATTGATTAAGGACTGAGGGCTTACACCTTCTAAATCCTGTGTAGTCATTCTTTCTCTTACTACACGTTCCATTCTGGAAAGACCGATACGGTACTGGTTCTGAAGTAACTCACCTACCGCACGGATTCTTCTGTTTCCTAAATGGTCAATATCATCAGAGCCTCCCACTTCATATTCAAGATGAATATTGTAGTTAATGGAAGCAATGATATCATCCTTGGTTATATGTTTAGGAATCAATTCATTAATATTTCTCTTAATTGCTAATTTGATTTCTTCAATATCTTTGAATTCATCTAAGATACTCTTTAACACAGGGTAATAAACTTCTTCGGTTACCCCTAGTTCTTTTTTATCTACATCCAGGTAATAGTTCAAATCCACCATCTGGTTCGTAAGTACTTTAACATTTCTTTCTTCCGCTTGTACCATTATGGAACGTACTGCAGCATTCTGAATCTCCACTGCCAGCTCTTCATTAATCGTAGTACCTGCTTCTGCTAAAATTTCACCTGTTTCCCTGTTAACAACATCTTCAGCCAGAATAGCTCCAATAACTCTGTTCTTTAAGGAAAGTTTCTTGTTGAACTTGAATCTGCCTACCTTAGCAAGGTCATATCTTCTGGGGTCAAAAAACATGCTGTTAATTAAAGACTCTGCACTTTCTACAGAAAGAGGCTCGCCGGGACGCAGCTTTTTGTACAGCTCAAGTAAACCATCCTGATAATTATCAGAAGGGTCTTTTGTAATACTGGCAAGAATCTTTGGCTCTTCACCGAAAAGTTCCTGAATTTCAATGTTGCTGCCGATTCCGAGGGCACGGATCAGTACAGTAATGGGAACTTTTCTGTTACGGTCTACACGAACGTAAAATACATCGTTGGAATCTGTTTCGTACTCCAACCAAGCTCCTCTGTTGGGGATAACAGTGGAGGAGAAGAGTTTCTTACCTATTTTGTCATGTCCAATTGCATAATAAATTCCGGGGGAACGTACCAACTGGCTAACGATAACTCTTTCTGCTCCGTTTATTACGAAGGTTCCGGTTTCCGTCATTAAAGGCAAGTCACCCATAAAAATATCGTGTTCATTGATTTCATCGTTCTCTTTGTTGTGAAGTCTGACTTTCACCTTTAAAGGTGCAGCATAGGTAGCATCTCTTTCCTTGCACTCTTCAATTGAATATTTGACATCATCTTCGCACAGCGCAAAATCAACGAATTCTAAGCTCAAATGCCCACTGTAATCTTCTATTGGAGAAATATCTTCAAAAACTTCCTTCAGTCCTTCATCTAAAAACCACTGATAGGAATTTTTTTGAACTTCAATAAGATTTGGCATTTCCAAAACTTCTTTTTGCCTAGAATAGCTCATTCTTACGCCGTTACCAACTTTGATTGGACGTATCCTGTTTTTATCCATTGACGTTTTCACCCCTTGAGTTTTATTTTTATTTCCAGAAAGATTCTAGAATAATTTGTTTAAACCACTTTTCTTTTACACTTATATGTGCTATAATAGATATTGTAGGCATATCTTCGCACAATAGTGCATCTTTCATACTATCACAAGTTTGTCAAGATGTCAATATGTTTTTGTCCTTTTTTTCTATTCCCATGCAAAAAAGTTCCCTATCTTAAGTTTATTCCCCAATTTGATAAGTCTATACCAGGGACCCCTGTTTTTTTATGCCCTGAATTTAAATATTTCCAATTAATTTTGATTACATTAAAATTTTATTCATTATACTAAGTTTGAAGTTCTCAATCTGAAACTTTTGCGAAATAAAAAAGTCTGTTCTGGCATTTGTCAGAACAGACTTTTATCATTTGGTATAAATTATTTAACTGTAACTTTAGCGCCTTCTGCTTCAAGTTTAGCTTTGATATCAGCAGCTTCGTCTTTAGATGCAGCTTCTTTTAATGTCTTAGGAGCGCCATCTACAAGGTCTTTAGCTTCTTTTAAGCCTAAGCCTGTGATTTCACGAACAACTTTGATAACCTTAACTTTGTTAGGGCCGCAATCTGTTAACTCTACATCAAATTCTGTCTTTTCTTCAGCTTCTGCTGCACCAGCTGCAGGACCAGCAACTACAACACCAGCTGCTGCGGATACACCGAATTCTTCTTCACATGCTTTTACTAAATCATTTAATTCTAATACTGTTAAGCTCTTAATAGCTTCGATAAACTCTTGAGTTGTCATTTGAAAATACCTCCGTTTAATAATTTATTGTACTGAAACTAATTTTTGTTCCTTATGCCACTTCAGACTGTTTCTCAGCGATCTGCTTAAGAACACGAGCAAAGTTGGTAATAGGTGACTGTAAGCTTCCAAGTAACTTGGAAATAAGTACTTCTCTGGAAGGAATTGTTGCGATAACCTGGATACCTTTTTCATCATAGTAGGTTCCTTCAACAACACCTGCCTTGAACTCTAACTTAGGAGCAGTCTTGATTGTATCATTGATGATTCTTGCAGGAGATGTTGCATCTTCGATGCCGAAAGCTACTGCTGTAGGTCCTTCTAAGTGTTTAGCAAGACTCTCATAAGCAGTTCCTTCAAACGCACGCTTTAACAAAGTATTCTTGTATACTTTATATACAACTCCGGCTTCTCTTAACTGCTTACGAAGCTTTGTATCTTCTTCTACAGTAAGTCCACGGTAGTCAACTGCAACGATTGATTTCGCCTGATCAACATAACCTTTAATCTCATCGATAATAGGTTGTTTTAATTCTACTTTTGCCATTCTGGTATACCTCCTTATAGATTTTAAAAAATCCCTTACTGCCGGACAGTAAGGGATTCGAAAATTCGTATCTGGAACGCAGGGTAAACAGAAATATTTCTATTTATCTTAAGTTCCGTATGAATTAAAGTTTATAAGATCTTATCATCTTAAAAACCATTCCCTCGGTAGGCGTTTTCTCCTTATGCCTTACGGCACCTACTGTCTACGGCAGTTATTGCTAACGTATTATAACATTAATCTATTATAGTGTCAACCATAAATTAAAATCTTTTGCAAAAAATATTACTGAGCAAGCTTAGCAGTATTTAATTTTACACCAGGTCCCATAGTGGAAGACAGTGTAACGCTTTTTAAATACTGACCCTTTGCTGCAGAAGGTTTTGCTTTATTGATTGCACCAATAAGCGTCTGGAAGTTGTCCGCTAATTGATCTTCGCTAAAAGAAGCTTTTCCCAACGGCACGTGAATGATATTTGTCTTGTCTAATCTGTATTCAATCTTACCAGCTTTGATTTCCTTAACAGCCTTTGTTACATCCATAGTAACAGTTCCAGCTTTAGGGTTAGGCATTAAGCCCTTAGGTCCGAGTACACGTCCTAAACGTCCTACTACACCCATCATATCAGGAGTTGCAACAACTACGTCAAAGTCAACCCAGCCATCGTTCTGGATTTTAGGCACTAATTCTTCTCCGCCTACGTAATCTGCTCCGGCTGCTTCAGCTTCTGTAAGCTTGTCACCCTTTGCAAATACTAAAACTTTAACATCTTTACCAGTTCCGTGGGGAAGAACAACTGCACCACGTACCTGCTGATCAGCGTGACGACCGTCAACACCAAGTCTGATATGAGCTTCTACTGTTTCATCAAATTTAGCAACTGCTGTTTTCTTAACTAAGCCGATAGCAGCATCTGCATCATAAAGAACAGCCCTGTCGATAAGCTTTGCAGCTTCTGCGTATTTCTTTCCTCTTTTCATTACATTACCTCCTAGTGGTATTATCGGGAGCTTAAAGAATCTGTTCTTTTCGCTAAACAGTTCCATCATGGAATATAAAACCTTCCATTACCCTCCCACACTTAAAATAAATTAGTCAACTACAGTGATTCCCATACTTCTTGCAGTACCTGCAATCATACTGGTTGCTGTTTCAATATTAGCTGCATTTAAATCAGGCATCTTTAATTCTGCGATCTTCTGAACTTCAGCTCTTGTGATTGTAGCAACTTTAGTCTTGTTAGGAACAGCTGAACCGGACTTTAAATTGCAAGCTTTCTTTAACAATATAGCAGCGGGAGGAGTCTTAGTGATAAAGCTGAAGCTTCTATCCGCATATACTGTGATAACTACAGGGATGATCATTCCTTCCTGATCTGCAGTTCTTGCATTAAATTCCTTTGTAAACTGCACAATGTTAACACCGTGCTGACCTAAAGCAGGTCCTACGGGCGGTGCAGGTGTTGCCTTTGCAGCGGGAATCTGTAATTTAATATATCCTGTAACTTTCTTTGCCATTATAGCATACCTCCTGAATTTGTGGTTTTATCGGGATTGCCCTCCCACCATCCGGTTTTTTGCAATAGAAGTATTTTCTACCGGATGCGTTTGTTTACAGTTTGTAACTATTCAGTAATAGTCACTACATTTTTCTGATATCCGTGAAACTGATCTCGACAGGAGTTTCACGGCCAAACATATCGACACTGATTGTAACGATCTGCTTGTGAGTATTAATCTGCTTAATGATGCCGGTTGTATTTTCCCACACACCGGAAACAACCTCCACCATATCACCGATTTCAAAATCAATAACAACATCATCTTTTTTGATTCCCATGGCCTTCATTTCTAAGTCCGTTAAGGGAACCGGTTTGGAGCCAGGACCGACAAATCCGGTAACGCCGCGGGTATTACGCACAACGTACCAGGTATCGTCGTTCATTTCCATGTTAAGTAAAACATATCCAGGGAACAACTTCTTCTGAACTTTTTTCTTAACACCGTTCTTTACTTCAATAACATCCTGAAGGGGAACGGATACCTCTAAGATTTGATCTTGAAGCTTTCTGTTTTCAATTGTTTTCTCAATGTTGGCTTTAACCTTATTCTCATATCCTGAGTAAGTATGAACAACGTACCAATTCGTCTTTGACATATGACCACCTTTATTTCTATTTAATAATAAATCCGAATCCGAACTTAATGATAACATCAAGTAGAGATATTATTAAACCTAAAGCAACAGATGCTACTAAAACAGCTGTTGACTGCTTTACAAGGGTTTCTTTGTCAGGCCAGGCGATTTTTGAGAATTCAGCTTTCAGTCCTGAGAACTTGCTTTTCTTTGGAGCCTTTTCTGTTGTAGTTAAGTTTTCTCCCATATTCTCTTATCCTTTCCTATCAGTATAACCGGTTTAAACCGACAGATAACTGATGAGACTATTCGATTCCGTTATTTTGTTTCTTTGTGTGTTGTGTGTGATTTGCAGAACTTGCAATATTTCTTTGTTTCCATTCTGTCTGGATGTGCTTTCTTTTCTTTTGTCGTATTATAATTACGTTGTTTGCACTCCGTACATGCCAATGTGATCTTTACGCGCACAGCTTCCACCTCCGCTTGAAATTTAAATTTAAAATTTTAGGCATAAAAAAAAGACCTCTTCCATCGCCAATCTACTATAACATACTTATGAGTTCCAGTCAATGAATTTTTTTTACAGTTCCACCCTCTATCAGACTAACACCAAGGCTGATAGAATCCAGAGACGTGGTCATTGGACTTTCAATCAGATTGATGAGCTGCCTGGCAGCCTCTGACCCCAGCTTGTCCGTATCCTGTTTCACTGTGGTTAACTTAGGTTCGATTGCCTGTGATACAGAGACTCCGTCGTAACCGGCAACGGATATATCCTCCGGTACCTTAAGGCCCATTTTCTTCGCACAGTTCATAACCCCCATGGCTGCATAATCATCCGGAGCTATGATACAGGTAGGCGGATCAGGCAGAGAGATAAGGCTCTTTGCCAGCTCTTCGCATTTCTCCGCATTCCGATAGATTCCCTCCACCAGATACTCTTCCTTTACTATCAGCCCGTTTTCTCTCATGGTATTGTGAAAACTGACCAGGCGGTTATGGGTAACAGAAGACATACTGCCATGGATATAAGCGATCTTACTGTGGCCTGAATCTATAATATATTGTGTAAGCTGCTTCATTCCGTCATAGTTATCTGACAATACGGATATCACCTCATTAAATACCTGGTCAATAGTCACAGCCGGGAAAGAACTGTTAACCAGCTCTATAACCTCTGTCTCATTAAAATCCGCACAGACAATAAATACACCGTCAAAATCACGATACCTGCAATGCTCCAGATAACTCATCTTACGCTTACCTATATTATGCTCAATAAAAGTTATATCATATCCTTTCAGGGCGGCTTTTTCCTTGAAGGCCGCAAGAATATGAGCGAAATATTCATTTCGCATTCCATAATTAAACAGAGTGGAAAATAACACTCCTATATTATATGTCTTTTTTGATTTCGGTGCCTTTCCGCTGTCTGCTGACAGATATCCCAGCTCCACTGCCGCTTTTTTTATTTCTTCTCTTTTATCGTCGCTGATATCACGATATCCGTTTAAGGCCTTACTGACAGTGGAAGTTGATACACCGCATTTATTTGCAATATCTTTAATGGTAGCCATATCTTATCACCACTTTTTATAATTTATTTAGATTGCGTTTGAATTTGCTTACTCTGTGCTGAGTGTTCCGCTTATGTGAAGGGTCAAGGCGCTGTTTAAGGCTTGTAATAGTTCTACATACTCCAAAAGTACAATACTGTATACTGCAAAGCAAAACGGTCAGAACAATATCATGGGTTTCCAGACTCGTCCTATTCAGGTGCAGCATAACAATTATATCTGCCCATAAGACGTAGTAAATCTCAATTTAATTTATATATTATATAACAGGTGATAATTTTTCAAGTAAAATCGATTTTCTTTCTGCGTAATAACCTTAAGATATTTATAACTCCATGGGTATTCTATTAGATGAATGCTCACCAGTCATATCCGCATCCAAAACTACTCTATCCAAGAGTATTCTTAAGCCTGAGCTGAGCTTTTAAAAGTATTCCACCCAGTATTCCAATTAAAACTCCTGTAACAGTACCGGCAATCAATAATACCGGCAGATAATATATTACGCTTGAGGTCTTTAACATAAGCCCTGCCACAAAAATCTGACCAATATTATGTGCGATACCGCCAGCCAGGCTGACTCCTATCATACTAAATCCCTTTATTCTCTTTAACAGGCACATTACCAGCCAGCTGAGGATTCCCCCTGCCAGACTGTAGAGCAGAGCTGCCATATTTCCAAAGGTAAATCCCACCAACACCACCCGGACACAGGAGATAAAGAAGGCATCCTTGGGCCCCATTGCATAGAGGGCAGTAAGCACTACAATATTGGCAAGCCCAAGCTTTATACCCGGTATACCAAGAGATATGGGAACAAGCACCTCAACAAAACTAAATACAAACGCAAGGGCTACGAATATACCGTAGTATGCCACCTTACCGGCTACGGATTTTTTCATTTTAACCTCTATTCTTGCGCACGCTTTTTGCGCATACCAAGTTTGTGGTGCGCAAGCACAAACTTGCGGTTGAAAAATTTATTTTTCAACCTAACTCCCATCTGTGCACTTTGACGCACCTACTTTATTCTCTGATATACTTTTCAAAACCAGAGCTGTATTTTAAGTCACCGTTTTTAAATACCCATAAGGCTTCAATATCAGGGTGTGCTTCTACAAATTTTACGCCATCCTCATAGGACATGTTAAAGATTGCTTTGGTATAGGCATCCGCCATTCCTGAATCTTTGCAGACAATTGAGACTGCCGTAAAATATGTGGAAGGCATCAGTGTTGCCGGGTCTATTATATGATGGTATTTCACACCGTCTACCATGTAGAAGCGTTCATAATCACCACTGGATACCAGTGAGGCTTCGGTTAAATTTAATATATAAAGATTAGCCTGTTCGCTGGTCAGGTCCGGGTTCTGGATTCCTACACGCCAGGGATCACCTTTACCGTCCCTGCTTCCGATTACTCTTACATTTCCGCCTACACTTACCATGCCGTTAACAAAACCATTCTCTTCGGCATACTGGCATACCTTTTCAGTGGCATAACCTTTTCCTACTCCTCCCACATCAAGGGACATTTCAGGGTCCTTTAAATATACGGTTGATTCTTCTTCATTGATAATCATATCCTCTATATTGGTATGCTGATTCTTTTCTTCCAGCAATTCCATAGGAGGAACTTTTGCTTTTTCCGGATTGTCTATTCCTTCTTCCCTGTACTCATGCCATACTTTAAGCACTGCACCCAGGGCTATATTCAATTTTCCGTCAGTTTCTTTGTATGCCTCTTTGGCATAGGAGAGCATATCTATAATTTTCTTATCCACCTTAACGGGTTTTATTCCTGCATTGTCATTAATGGTCTTTATATTATTAATCCCTTCATAATCGTTATAAATATCATAAAGCTCATGATATACCTTAAGCTCATCATAGATCATCTGGGCATATTTGTCGAAGTCTTCTTTGTTGTCTGCATAGCCGACAATTTTTGTTACCGTATTAAATAAAACCAGAAACTCTGCCTGATATCTTTTCTGCTCGGACGCACAGGAGGTGAGGGTAATTACATTTACCAATATTAATACAATCGCTATAAGCCTCTTTCCCACGTTGTTCTCCATTCTACATTAATATATACGTTTTGCTTATATATAAGTTTTACCTTTACATAAGTTTTGTCAATACTATCTGTTTGTTGTAAGGTTCCTATATTATATATTAATTATTTTTCCTTGTAAATTTGTTTGTTATAGATGTTACGTTTTTAGTTTTCATAATTATTTGGAAAAACTGTAATGTAAGTGTTTTGATTCTCTGCGTTCTTTTCATTCGTTAAAATAGGGAGGTAGTAGAACTACCTCCCCAAAATATAGTCTGTTAACTTAAATTATTTAGCGTTAGTTGCAGCTTTTTCAACAATACCCATGAAAGGAGCTATGTGTACTGTTACAGAGCTTGCAAGATCTGCATCGCCAGTTTTTCCTTCTTCATTAACAGATAAACCTTTAACTTCATCAGCAGTTTTTCCAACTACGAATTTAGCAAATGAGTTAGCCTGCTCAAACCACTCTTTGCCGATACCAGAAGCTGATTTCATACCATAAGCATCTTTTAATTCCTGCTTAGACTGAACTTCTGCATTGATATCGCTTGTAATAACGCCTTCAGTACTGAAATTTACATCAGCAATAGAAGCATCAATTGCACAGCTTGTAATCTTGTTGGAAGAATCTACAGTTACTGCAGAGTAGAAAGCATAAGCTTCCGCTAAACCATCTTCTTCAGCAGATGCATCTTTGGACTTATCAGCTGTTGTTGTAGTTCCAAGACCTAATTTATCACCGGATTTAGCACCTAAATCCTGAGCGTTGGATACAGCTTTGGAAACAACTGCTACGAAATCACCAATATGTACAGTTACAGAAGAAGCAAGGTCAGCATCACCAGCTTTTCCTTCTTCGTTGATAGAGATACCTTTTACTTCATCTAAAGTCTTGCCTTTAACAAACTCAGCAAAGGAATTAGCCTGCTCATACCACTCTTTACCAATACTGGAAGCAGCTTTCATACCATAAGCATCTTTTAATTCCTGCTTTGTCTGAAAACCAGCAGCAAGATCTGTTGTAATCTTTCCTTCTTTTGAGAAGTTGATGTTTGTCTGAGCTGCATCAAGTTTACAATCAATAATCTTGTTGTCAGCGCCTACTGTTACAGCAGCGATGTAGGAATATGCCTGAGCTAATCCATCCTCATCTCCTGCATTTGTTGATCCAGCTACTGATGTTACAATACCAAGACCAGTCTTAATTGCTTCCCCACCTTTGGATTCGCTCTTACCGCATGCGGTGAGTGTGGTAAATACAAGTGCTAAGCTTAGTACAAGTGCTAAACTTTTTTTCATATTTTTTGTCCTCCATAAATTTATTTTTTATTTTAATATCAGCATTGCTGATAAAAATAAACCGAAATACTACACACTTAAACAACAAGTGAGTACCTTAGGGAAGCAGGGTACTGATAAAAATCAGTATAGTCAGGCTTCCCATAATAATTATATAATTTTTGATTGATAGTATAAAGGTTTCGCTCTTGCTCTGTTTATCTTTAAAAGCTTTGATATTCTTCCCTACAGGATATATCGTCAATAAGGATATCAGACATAGGGGTGATAATATTTTAACAATTGACATTACAATAACCGAAAGATAGCAGGCATAATAAAGAAAACCAAACAAGTCTAATGATCTCCTGCCAATATAGTAAGGCAGTGTGTGCCGTTTTACTCTTATATCTTTTTCTACATCACAAATATTGTTGGCCAGCATTATGTTCGCCGTACAGCAGAAGGGAATCACTGAAAACAGCAGAACTGCCAGGATTGGCATTATTTTAACACTTAAATTTATCTCTTTAAGGCTTATGCTGTAAGTTAAAAATGTACCTTCCGGAGTGTTGATATAAAACATCAGGAACGGAATAAATAATCCGTAGAAAATGCCTGATAACAATTCCCCCAGTGGCTGTCTTGATATAGGAACAGGCCCATAGGTATAAAAAATACCGCACAGGAAGCATACTGCTCCGATCGCAAGCACTACCAGGCCATTTTTCCAGGCCAGATAAAGTCCTAATAAAGCACCAATAAATAATAAAATATATATTATATGCAACGCGGTCTTTCTGTTAAAGGGAAGTTTCTGATCCCCCGCCTTTGTATCAATATAATTATTGATGGCCGTTGTTGCAAGATCCAGCAAAAACATAGAACAAAAAAACACCAGTGTGTTTATGATGCTGATTTCCTGCTCCTTATAGAGCAGGAGACCAAGAGACATCAGGAACGCAAAAAGACTGGTTATCTTGGTCCGGATTTCAACATAGTCCAAAAACCTTTTTATCATGCCTTTTCGCTCCTTTAGCTATTACGGGATGCTTTGTTTAAAAGTTCGATAAGCTTATCCTTTTTCGCTGAAGTAATCGTTAATTCATCTATTACTTTCATAGACTTCTTATAATATTTCTCAACCATCAGCTTCGTTATCTTAAGTCCGCCGGATTTCTCCACTGCCGTGTTGATTTCCTGTCTGGTAATATTCTTATCTTTCGCCTTCTTCTTAAAGTCTGTCAGGTTCCTAAGAGCATGGATCAGAGGCAGGGTTATAACACCTTGTTCATAGTCGGATTGTACCGGCTTAAGGCTTACTTCCTTGGTAGATTCAAAATCCATACAATCATCTGTCAGCTGAAAGATCATACCTATATAAAAACCTAATTGTCTGTAACTTCCGCATTCTTTCCTGTCATAATCACCAAAGACAGCGCCTGCATAAAAGGATGCTTCAAATAACGCAGCTGTCTTACCGGATATAATCTTAAGGTACTGATACACAGATAAGTTCAGATTATAGTTGTTAATATGCTGTTCCAGCTCACCGGTACATATTTTACCGGCATAGTCAGGTAATGCAATTTTAAGATATTTATCTTTGTCTTCCACACTTGCCGCCAGGATCAGTGCTGCACAGAGAAGATAATCACCGCAAATAACTGCGGTCTTCTTTCCAAACTTCTTCTGCAGAGTTACTTCTCCCCTGCGCAGATCCGCATCATCAATTACGTCATCATGCACAAGAGTTGCCAGGTGGAGCACTTCAATTGCCGCAGCTATCTTAACGGCTCCGGGGTGCACCAGCCCTTCCTCATTCTCGCTGCAGGTAATAACCGATGCAGCGCGAATATATTTTCCTCTGGAGGAAAGAAGGTGAGTGGTATATTGCCTAACTGTCCTGGGAGCCTTTATGATAACGGTCTCCATTTCCTGAAGCACCGCTTCAAAGGCTTCAGAAGCGGGTATCAGGACAGTCTCATCCTTACTGTTTATTTTTTCATTAGTCATTATAGATGTACAACTTTCTTACGATAGGTAACTTCTTCCACCATTTTTTAAGACCGGGCATAGCATAGTAATCTAAACCTAAGGTTCTTCCTGCACCGATTAACAGAGCAACACCGCCGAAAAGCATCCAGAAATTACTTAAGTAAAGACCTGTTGTGCATACAAACATGAACTGAAGTACTAAAGATACCAAAGCTGCAGGTCCGGTCAGCAGTCCGCCCATTAAAGCAAGACCAATTAAGATTTCAGCTACTACGATGAATATCTGCATAAACATCTGCATGCCATTATAGGGAAGGATTAAATGGTTAACAAACCAGTTCATTAATGGTATATCTAATTTAAATGCATAATCACTTATAGTGGATTCTGCAAGACCCTTGCCGCTTACAAATATAAATCTGATCAGACCCAAGAAGTCAAAGTTCATGATTACATGGCCTAAAGCTTCAGCTGCACCTTCTGTTCCACCGGCTGCTGTAGCAGAAGAGGTTGCGTCTGCTGCACCAGAAGCGGCTGCTGTTGTTACTGCAGTTGCTGCAGAGGTAGCGGCTGCAGAAGCGCCATTTAAAATGCTGTCATACCAGGAATTAGCACCGCCAAAGAAGCCAGTAAGCTTAGCCGTTTTAAACCATCCCTCTACTATCTTCATGACGCCTTCGAATACCCATACAGCACCAAGCCATACTCTTAAAGGTACAAGCAGGAAGCTGGGGGTTCTGTTAGAGAAATGTCCTCCCACGAAGCTTCTACAGTTTCTAACGGTAAAGAATTCATGTTTTAAGTAACTGAATACTTTATTCCAGCCAAGTACCTGGATAAAGTAAACGATATTGATAAAATGCTTTGTGAACATGGCAAAGAAAGAAGCCAGACTGAACATATGCTTCGGTGTTCCTACCTGAGCAACACCATATCTTCCTCCTATACTTACCATAACACCATGGAAAGAAGGCTTATAAACTTCCATCTCTCCCTGGCCTCTGAGGGAACATGCCACATTGTGAGCTATTACATCTGCACACTGCTCGCAATTTTCTACCATCTGAGGAACGGGACGTTCTTCACCTTCCGGAACGAAATACATATTATCTCCGGCGATGAATACTTTCTCATCCTTGCTGGAACGTAAGTAACTGTCAACCTGGATACGGGCACCTCTGGTAAGCTCAAGATCTTTTCCTGCTTCCTGGGTAATATCGGCACTCTGAATACCAGCTGCCCAGATTACGGTTCCAGCTGTATAGTGATTTACCTTATCATTCTGTTTTAATTCAATGAAGTCACTGCCCACTTCAGAAACAGTTGCATTCATTATTAAAGTTACGCCCATCTTCTCAAGACGTCTTGCCACCTTAGCGGAAAGCTTCTCTGTAAGATTGGGAATAACACGGCTTAAACCGTCTACATCAAAAAGTGTTACTTCACTTCTGTCAATTTCGTACTTCTCGCAAAGGAAGGGAACATATTCTGCCAGTTCTCCCACCATTTCCACACCTGTAAAACCTGCACCTACTACATAAAAGCTTAAAAGCTTCTTTCTCTCTTCGATATTTGTTTCACAAGCAGCCTGGCGAAAAAGGTTATGAATACGGTCTTTTAGTATAACTGCATCCTCATAAGACCATAATTTAAAGGAATGCTCCTCTGCTCCGGGAACTCCGTAAAAGGTAGGCTTGGAACCAGCTGCAAGAACTAGGATATCATATTGATAATCGCCTGCATTTCCTACAACTTTTTTACTTTCAAAGTTGATTGAAGTAACGGTATCATGAACTACCTTAACTTTTCTTCCGGCAAAAACCTTCTTAAGACTTATCTTGATACTATCTTCATCCACGCGGCTTGCCGCTACTTCATGGAGTTCAGTAAGCATTGTATGAAAAGGGTTTTTGTCTATAATTGTAATGGTTACTTCAGGATTTTTTTTGAATTTCTTGGCTAATTTTTTCGCTGTCAGAATACCTGAATATCCGGCACCGACGATAACAATATTTTTCTCCATTTTGTTCTCCTTTGCTAATTTACAGATGCATTGTATCAAATAAACATTGATTCGTCAACTATATTTGTCAGTTTGTTAATTTCTTAATAAAGATTATCAGAATGCAGCTGTTTTTCTTCCAATACCTAACATTTTTATAAAATTTTACTTGATTTAATCACATTAAATTATATCATACCTATAAGAAAAATCAATTATATATATCTTCCTATATATACTAATTACCAAAAAAGCCCTTCTATTATAAGAAGAGCTTTTCCTTATGGGGAATTATAGTTATTTCTAATTAATAGACTACTACTCATTAGTATGCTTGACTATATTTCGTTTTATGTAAATACTTTTCTTTTGTGGCTAAACCGCCTCTGATATGCCTTTCAGATTTGTTTAAATCCAGCACGATCCTTGCCCGATCTGCAAGTGTAGGATTAAGCTGGCCTAAACGTTCCGTAACATCTTTATGTACAGGTGTAACAATTATGAATGTAAAACGTATTTATGTGGCATACTGATAAAGCAACAATGGATTTCTAATTTTTTGTCGAATGATTTGCTCTATAAGCAAGATATTCGCATTTACATCTTTTATAATCAAATTGTTGCTATATTTTAGAAAAACGGAGTGATACATATGAAAAATCTTATCGGCGATCGGGTTAGAGAAGCAAGATATAAGAAAAACCCGAAAATAACACAAGTTGACTTGCTTGCCAGACTGGCTATACGAGGTGTCTATATGGAGAGCACCTCCATATCTAAGATCGAATCCTATAAGCGGCCGGTAACAGACATCGAACTGGTAGCATTGGCGGACTCTCTAAATGTAAGTATTCTGTGGCTCTTAAATAAAGAGTGATGTAAAATCCAAACCAAAACTGCACATGCCTTAAATACCGGGTATGTGCAGCTTGGTTAAAAAAGATTCCTTTTAAGATAAATATCAACATTTCCTTCGTCATCAGCTTCAAGTCTGTCGAGAATACGCCGCAGGTTCACATTATCAGAAAAAACTTCTTTTACATAGAATTCAGGATTGCATTTTGGTGGCGGTGAAGGATTATCCTTTCCCTCTGTCTCCTGCAATTGATTATTTAATTTTTGAATCTCATCAGCAAGATTATATGTCCTCTCCCGTAATTCTTCCATTGAGATAATTTCTTTCGTATAAAGCTCTATGTACTTTTGACGCTGCTTCTCTTTTTTACTGATTTCACTTTGAATCTTTTCCTTATTATAGTAATCAGAAGAACCTGCCCCACTATAACAGCAATCTGACAAAGTACGCAGAGCATTAGGACTTTGCCTGATTATATCCGTTAAGCCGTTAATAAGCGCTTCAAGCAGCTCCTCTTCCCGGATTGTTATATTATTACAGCAGCTTTGAGTTCCGTTCATATTACGGGTGCTGCATACCCAGGTTACCACAGGTGTTTTATAATTCCTGGTAAGTCTTCTGAAATAGCCTCCGCAATGGTCACATCTGATAAGCTGGCTGAAGGGGTGTTTATTTGACTCCCTGCTCTTTTTAAGCTCTTTGTCCGTATTCCTCTTATTCTTTATTTCCTGTGCCTTCTGAAACACCTCATCATCTACAATCCGAAATTCCGGCTTATAGGTGATCTGCCATTGTTCCTTATCCAAAGCCCTTCTTTTACCAGTCAGAAAGTCTTCTATCTCCTCTTTTCCATTTATTATCTTTCCTGTATATATCTCATTGCCAAGTAAACGGCATATCCCAATCTGACTCCAGGAACAGCCCCTTTTAGTCTTAATCTCCTCCGCATTAAGTATGTCCGCAATTTTACCTGCCCCTTTTCTCTGTTGAGTATACAGGGTAAAAATACGTTTGACTATTTCCGCTTCTCTTTCGTTGATCCTAAGCTCGAAGTAATCTCCCGGGATTTTATCATAGCCATAAATGAGATTCGGTACTCTTCCAAGCCTTGCATTCTGCTTTTTCCCAAACCTGACCCGCTTAGAGGTATTGGCACTTTCCTCCTGTGCTATGGCACTTAACATGGTCAGCATAAACTCTGAGCTTTCCGAGGAGGTCTGATCATAATTAACAAAGATTACTTTAATTCCCTTTGATTTTAATCTGCGGATACTGGTAAGGAAGTCAACGGTATTTCTAGCCAGTCTTGAGATATCCTTTATCAGAACCAGATCAAAGGCATTCTGAGATGCATCCGCCAGCAACCGAAGCAGCTGGGTTCGGTTTTTCATCTTTGTACCGCTCTTCCCCTCATCTGCATAGATGTTAACCAGCTCATAACCGTTCCTTTCTGCATAATCCTGGAAAAACTTCTGTTGGCTTTCCAAACTGTCAAGCTGCTCTTCTCTTTTAGTTGATACCCTGCAGTATGCCGCTGCCCTCAAAAAAAGTCATCCCTTTCTGTCCCCTGTTTATGTTTATTCCTAAGTACTTCTTTTATAATTTCAACCAGATATTTAGCAGTACGTGCTTTAGGGTCAGTATTATGGAAAGTAACTTTTATTTTTTTTCTCCCAGCCAGTTGTTTCTCTTGTTTTAATTGTTTCATTTTTCCAGCCAATTGTTTTTATTTAATCTTATGACAACTCTTTCTGCGATATGTTTATTTTGCGGACAAATTTACACCAGTAAAATTATCTCAGTCAATGCATTTTACTCCATTCCTGTGCTTCGGTTATCGGCGGATTATAAAAATAATATAAAAATTAAAAGAAGGTCTGCGCTCATGCGTGACCTTCTTTTATAGGATATTCTATTTATATCAGGTTTAATATCGTTGCCTGAATTTATTACTGAATTACGGCTAATACAATAAAATTTAATACAAATAAACCTGTTACCACCCAAAGGATAGGATGAATTTTCTTTGCTTCTCCCTTGCAGATCTTTACGATGCAATAGAAGATAAAACCGGCAGCAATACCATAAGATATGCTGTAGCAGAAAGCCATGAAAATGGATGCAAAAAAAGCAGGTATTGCTTCATCCAGATCTGCCCAGTTAATTTCCTTAAAGGAGGACATCATCATGATACCAACAGCTATAAGGGCAGGTGCAGTTGCCTGAGGAGGTACAATGTTAACAATAGGTCCAAGGAAGATACTTAAAAGGAACAGCAAAGAGGTAACTACGCTTGTAAGACCTGTACGTCCGCCGGCTCCGATTCCTGCAGCACTTTCAACATAAGTAGTAGTATTAGAGGTTCCGAAGATGGCACCAATTGAGGTTGCAACAGAATCCGCAAATAAAGCCTTGTCCATCTTAGATTTAAATCCGGTTCCCTCCTGAAGAGCTTTCTCATCAGCAGCATCAAAGATACCGGTTCTCTTACCTGTACCAACAAAAGTTCCGATTGTATCAAAAGTATCTGATAAACTGAAAGCAAATATAGTCATTAATACCAGAGGAATTCTTGAAGCATCGCTGAAAAGTGAACCAAGACCATCTGCACCAAGTGCAGCGCCAAAGGTTGTACCAAGCTGTGAGAAAGATTCTCCCAGTCCTGTAGTACCACTTAAGTCAGAAACATTAACAACTCCTAAAGGAATTCCAATAATAGTTGTTGCAGCTATACCTATAAGAATAGCTCCTTTTACCTTTAGAACCAGTAGTATGACAAACAGAGCAATCGCAATGATGGAAAGAATAACTGCTTTGTTGTCAAAATCTACAAGAGCAGGTACAGCGCTGCTTCCGCCGATAACAGTTCCGCTATCCAATGCAGTATAAGTACCCGGATCTAAAGTAAATTTCAGTAATCCGGCATTTTTAATACCCAGATATGCTATGAATATACCAATTCCGCCGCCGATAGCGCTCTGAAGGCTGGAAGGAATAGCTTTGATGATTAACTTACGAACTTTGGTTACAGTTATTAAAATATTAATAAGGCCACACAGGAAAACCATTGCCAATGCTTCTTTCCAGGAAAAACCAAGAAGGAATACAACGGTATACGTAAAAAATGCATTTAGTCCCATACCAGGTGCCTGCGCATAAGGCACATTTGCAAAAAGTGCCATTACCAGGGTGCCGGCTACAGAAGCTATAATGGTTGCCAGAAATACCGCCCCAAAAGGTATACCTGTCTGACTAAGCATCTGTGGATTTACGAAGATAATATAAGCCATCGCAAAAAAAGTTGTGATACCAGCTACAATTTCTGTGGAAACCGTGGTGCCGTTTTCTTTCAGTTTGAAAAACTTTTCCATAACTTTCTCCTTTAATTGTAAAATATATAAACTGCCCCTTTGCAGGCGAACATTGTCTATTATAAAGGATTGGGACAGTTTTTAAAAGTTCTATGAGCATAGGTTTTTTATTAAATATAATAATGCTATTTATATGTTTTGCTAATATATGATTTATTTTCCATATTTTTATAATAAATTATTACAATGCCACCATATACTGTATTTCTTATGGTTTAATTTTGCACTTTCTTCCATTCATTATAACTTTCTTATATTTAGATATTTTAACCATTGTATTTATATGGTATACTCTTGAAAAAGAAATCAGAAAGGGAATTTTCTATGTTCTATCAGCTTCAGGACAGTCTCAGACCAATTGACTTAAAAGATTATAATCCCTCCGTCCTTACTCTAGGCATTATAAACCTCAAGGAACTCTCAGAACTCTATAGCTCCTTTGGTTTTGCTGAGGCCACTGTATTGGAATGTCAGGATGTTACCAGGAAGCTCCATGGCGGAATGGGAATTTATGATGATTACCATTTTGGAATCATCAGAGCTATTGATACAAAGTACTTTATTCATCTGGAGGACAGGATCGGCATCTATATTAAGGAAAACCTTTTTCTGATTGTAATTATAGAAGACCAGGATAACAGTATTCATAAGGATTTAATGGATTCCTTAAGCCAGATTAATTTTACGAAGATCTCACTGGAACGTTTGATATATGGATTTTTAGAAAGATTTTTGACGAATAATTTTATTATTCTTGAGGAGATAGAAGACAGCATCAGCAGCTTCGAAGACAGTATAGATGAAAACAGATTTCCCAAGGACTTTTATCACCAAATCACAAAGACACGAAAAAGACTGCTTCTTCTGGGTAATTATTACGAGCAGCTTATTTCCATCGGAGATGAGCTGATGGACAACTCCATCGGACTGTTTGAAGAGGACAAGCTACGTTACTTTAAGCTGTTTACTGACAGAGTTACCCGCTTAAGCAACAATGTAAGAAAACTGGAGGATTACAGCATTCATGTAAGGGATTCCTACCATTCTCAGATGGATTATAATCTAAATAGCATCATGAAGCTCTTTACTGTTGTTACTACAATATTCCTGCCGCTGACTCTGATTGTAGGCTGGTACGGAATGAATTTTAACATGCCCGAGTTTGGCTGGAAATATGGTTATCTTGGTGTAATTATATTAAGTGTTTCAGTTATAATCATTTGTATCTTATACTTTAAAAAGAAAAAGTTCTTATAAGGGATTCTCTCTGAAATATTCATCTGTTATGAATTCTGCGCTCTCTACCCACATTAGAGAGCCTGTTTTCTGCAGCATTTCATAAACTTTTGAGCGATAGAACTCATAGAGGCAGTCATCAAAGGGTTTACCGGTTTCTCTGGCGATCAATCGTACTACGTGTTCAATTTTAATTATAACATCCAGGGTAACATCTTCGTCTCTGTATATATAACGGTTCTGCATATTTATCCCACTGCATATTCCAGGGCAGCCTGGAATACTGCCACAAATAGCAAAGGTTGAAAAGCGTGGCATGACATCCTTTCCTTTTTTTTATTTCCAACCTGACATGCTTGCCGCAAGCGGTCTTGCGGATAATAAGAAATGCAAATGTTCTTTATCCCATTCTGGCTTCATACTTATGCGTATCCCAGGCTTGTCTGGAGTACTGATTACTTAGAAACTTATAATTCAGTACATTTTTAATTTTATACTCAACCATATTTTCTATCATGCTGTCTTTATACCGCTTCCAACTCAGAAATTCTTAAAGGAGGTAATTCTTTCCTTCCTGTATATTTCAGATATTCAAGTGCTTTTGCCGTATGCAGCGAGACCTGGTCATGAGCCTTATAAGGTCTCAGCCTGTCAAGGGCTGTTTCCTCAGAATATATTCCTGCTACATAAAGAGCTATTATTCTCATTATGTTATCATCGGCTACCGGCCCGATTACTATATCATATGTATGCTGAATTCCGCCGTACAGTCTGTTGCTCTTAATCATCTCAAGCCATTCCCTGGTAAGCCCCGGATACAGCTTAACAGAAAGCTCCTCTGTCACTGCCAGTTTAAATTCCATGACATACTTGCCTTCTCCTCCATAACGGATATACATATTTTCAGCCCAGCCTTCTGCCTGTTCCTTAAAAGTCGTAGTATAAAATCCTCTTCCAAAATCCCTTTTATCCTTTGAATAGGTTAAATCCACCTTGTCAAACGTAACATTGGTACCATGGTATAAAGTAAAATCATTTTTCATTCTGCCTTCTCCTTAAAATGTCCTCCACAAAGTATATGCTTTCTTCCAGACTTTGTGTATGCAATAGCTTGTACTGCGTACGCAAAAGCTCTAATATACCATTGTGCCTGAAGAGCAGAAAGACTTCCCAGGGTTTCATATTGTGATTCCAGGCATATCCTTCTATAGCCTCCACCACCATAAGGTTCTTGTCATTTTCCGGGTCCTCCAATTAATTCCCTCCTTTCAGGTTACTTCGTTCACTTTTGTAACGGCTTTATGTACAGTTGATTTTGAAATGCCAAACTGCTTTGCTGTCTGCCTCACGGTCGCATTGTTGTCGATTATGTAGTTGGCTATTTCTACTGCACGTTCTTCTATATAGCCTTTCAAAAGGATATCCCCCTATTGTACTTGTTTCTATATTGTATGCAAGGTAATTGCAAATTATATCATTATCCTTCTAAGCAAATAAGGCAAATAAAGAAAGCCCCGGAACTCTTAACTGCAGAAGCAATCATAAGTCCCGGGGCTCTCATTTTCTTAGTAATCTTCTCGTACTCCAAACTCAGCAGATTCTACCCACTCTTCTGGTCTTGTAGTAAGTTTAACAAGTTCCTCCAAGAGGATGCAATGGATATCTTCCTGTTTCATAAGGTATTCGTAAGTTGTCTTTTCTTCTTTGGATTCAGCTTTATCCCTTAAAGAAGTATAAAACTTAAGACTTTTATGCTCCATCTCCAGGGCCATGCGATAAGAATCCAATTGACTCGGTAATTCCGTAAAGTCACTTTCAAAATCTTTCAGGTGGCGGAACAGCTTTTCTGCTTCCTTTAGAATATTGCTTTCACTGACAGGAAGTGTTAATAAATCTGCCTTACTCATTAATATCTCCGCATGTTTATCTTCTTCCCTGGCAAGCATGTTAAATACAACCTGTAAGCTGTTATTCGCATTCTTTTCAGCCTGCTCCCTGTAGTATTTTCCCAGATCTAATTCCAGGGATAAGGCAAGTTCTAAAGTATCCATATTCAGCACTCCTTTTCATCCTATGTTTTTAGTTTGTAGAACCATCAACCTCCGAATGGGTATTTCCTTCTATCTTAACTACTACCTTATTGGGAAGGCAGATGATACTTTCTCCTGTTTTACTGATCTTCCTGGAATCAACACATATTTTATCCGGGCAGTCAGCATCCGTCATATCTGCATAACCGTCTTTAATAACTAAATGGTTCGTACCGCCATTAATACCGGGTATATCTACTTCTATGTCTTTGTTCAGTGGATATTCATTATAGATAACTCCGTCAATGGTGACTACAACGGTATCCCCGCTTTTTTGCGTTAAATAGAACACCAGTAAACCCGCAATGGCCACAACCAGTACAACGGCAATGAGGATTATATCTTTTTTCTTCACCTGTATGTTTTTCTCCAAAATGTAACTCCTTAAACTTTAATCATTTGCAGCTTAATATCCTTTTAATATTATGGCTGTCTGCTATTATTATACCCTTAGAGGGCTGATGATGCAAGAAAGGAAATGCGGCATACGGCTTTTTTAAGTGCATGGAAATCTCATACACCTGCACTGCTTAAAGTCTTTCTGTACTTCTTTCTCGTAGCCAGTCCACCTCTTATGTGCCGTTCTGCTTTGTTAAACATCAGAATTTCATTGACCGCATTATAAAGCTGACCGTTAATTCCCGGCAGTCTATCCTGCAGATCCTTATGTACAGTTGATTTACTAATGCCATAGCGATTGGCAGTCTCTCTTACAGTTGCTTTGTTTTCAATAGTATAATTGGCTAGCTCAATGATTCTCTCTTCCATATACGGATGCATATAGGGCCCCCAAGCTTGTTTTTTCTAATATATGCCTGTTTGTCCCCTTATATGCCAGTATAAAATCCGTTAAAATCCTTCTATCCTGCGTTGCCTGCGAAGCTCATTTCTTTTCAATGCACCTTCCCATTCTGCTTTTTGTGCCTCTGTCTCAACCTTAAGCTTTGGTACCTTAACAGGCCTGCCTTCGCTGTCTATGGCAACATAAACCAAATATGCTCTGTTGATGGGTTTTCTTAATCCGGATAGTTCCTCTACATAGGTATCTACCCTTACTTCCATAGAGGTATTTCCTGCATAAGTTATTCTTCCCAAAAGTACAATTGTGTTATTTATATAAGCTCCTGCCTTAAATTGCAGATTATCTATTGCCGCTGTTGTAATATGGGATTCCGCATGTCTTTTGGCAGTAACACCGCCAACAATATCAATCCACTCCAAAAGCTGTCCTCCAAAGAGCCTTCCGCTGCCATTGATATGTCCCGGCATCAACAGATGAACCTGCTCTGTAAATGATTCCTCTACTGTTTTTTCATCCTTCATGTAAAAGTCCTTCCTTTATAACTAAACTTACTCATTCCTATACTTATTTTGCGCTATATCCTTCTCTCTTGTCAAGGGGCGATGACATTTGCCGTGGCTTAACTTGTGGCAGGACAAAAAACCGGACCTTATGAAAAGGTCCGGCCGGTTAGGGAAGATTATATAAAATGAAATCAATGCTTAAGCAGTGTTTTGTATATTATGCGTATTTTATGGATTATTGTTTATTATTACTAATCACCATTTTAATAGGTAAAAACCTATGAATGTCCCAATTGATGTGATAGCAATATTTGATCCCCAGGGTAATATAACTCCATCTTATGTGCACTTGGAGGATGAAAAGCATAAGCTGATTGACCATAAGATTACTCAAGTTAAGCTACAACAAAACCATAAGTATGCCGGTATTTTTACAATTGACTATCTCTGCAGATTAGATGATGGACATGAGATTAATCTTTCCTTTTTCGTTAATAGCCATAAGTGGCTTATGAAGCCTTGATATTTACCATTGTTTGCATTATTATATTACTAGAAGTGGATAGCAAGACATCCCTAAATCCCCCAGAACCATCCCCTCTGGGGGATTTTTTTGTCTAACCGATTACAATTTAAGTCAATCTTTAATTATATAATTCTAATTTTGTAATTTATAGACTGTTTCTTTGGATGAATCTGCCCTATAATTTGGATACTACTATTTTAGGAGGATTACGAAAGATGAAACTATCTAAGAAATTAAGTATTTTTACATTTTTATTATTACTATCAGTACTATTTTTAGCTCCTGTCAAGGCAAATGCTGCTACAGTAGGTCAGCAATTAACTACGCCTGAAGAGGACTGGCAACGAATTGATGATTCCGATCCAAAGATTATATATAATGGATTATGGAAAAAAGAAACGGATGGAAGCGTTGTAAATGCATGGAAAGGTACAGCAATTTATTGTCAAGGTGGAAGTTCGGTATCGTTAAGTTTTAAATTCTATGGAACAAAATTAAGAATAATAGGAAATTTATATCATAATAAAAGAAGTGATAATATCGTTATCATAGATGGAGTGACCGAAACATTTTCAGAGTACAGTACTACTTCAACTTGGCAACCTCTTGTATACGAAAAAAAGGATCTTGAACTAGGAATCCATACTGTAACAATAAAACCATCACCTGATATGCTAACTTCACAATACTTAATGTTAGACGCTTTTGACATAGATAAGAGCGGCTACTTAATTGACTTTTATCAGGCACCTAATTTAAGTGCTATTTCAGGAGATGCGAAAATTACCTTGAATTGGGATGCAGTCGAAGGTGCTAGCAATTATATCATAAAAAGATCTACTGTAACAGGTGGCCCTTATGAAACAGTAGGTACCAGTACAACTAATTTATTTACTGATACAAGCCTTACTAATGGCATTAAATACTTTTACATTGTCGTGCCTGTTGTATCAGGTGTTGAAAGAACTTCTTCTAACAAAGCATCTGCTACTCCTACAGCTGATACTAACCCAGATTATATTGGTAATTACGCTACCTTAGTAACAACAATGACAAATGGTGGAATTAAAGAATATAGTTTACCTATATTAGACATTGATAAATTCATTACATGGTATGACAACAAGTCAGATGGAACAGGTAAATCTTATTACACCTTCAATAAACTATCTAACATAGTACCATATTTAAGAATCAAAGAGTATATATCATTCGATAAGATCTCCAGTTTTGAAGTTAAAGAGTTTAATCAATAAGCTGACTACCCAGGTACATACTGCCTGGGTATTTTTTAATTTGACATTACAGGAAATATAATCCATAATAGTTACACAATATTACATAGGAGGAGTAATTTAATATGGCAAATAAGGTCATAGCAGGTGATTACGCTGAAAATCCTGTCATGTTTGCAGCTGGCAAGATATTTATAGCTTATAAACTATTTAAAAATCTTTATCTCGATAAAAGCAATGTTGAATCCTACGAAGTTATTACTGATGACATTAGGAAGTCAGCAGCTAGCGGTATAGCAAGAGGCGCTGTTGGTGGGATTTTATTGGGCCCAGTTGGAATGCTTGGTGGTGCTTTATCGGCTAAAAATAAAGGTACTTATCAGATAGCATTACAGTTTAAAGACGGAAAAAGAAGCTTAATTGAAGTAGATGGAAAGATTTATAAAGAACTAATAAAACTTTTATTTTAAAAAAATGTATACTTCATAGGTAAGAAGCAGACCCCAGAAACTCTCCATATTTTTTAGTTGGACATAAGCGTCTATTTACCAACTTTTGACCTATGGAATAAATTTTTTAAAGGGGATTGCTCCGGGTCTTAAGTTGTATGTACCCGGGGCTTTTCTTATTTCTTCTTACTGGCCGTCAGTGCTGTCTTTGTATTAACTCCTATTCCCCAACCGGTGCCGGGTTTCCAATCTAACTGTTTCCAATAAAGAAGCACTGCCGCTCTAGTCTTAGCTCCATAATCTCCATCTACTACCAAGGATACAAACCTTTAAACTGATTAAAGATAACGACCTATGGAAGTATGACCTGCAGGTTATCCATTTCATTCCAAAATAGTTATGACAATCTTTCGCAAGACCAGACTTACCCCAATTAGATTCCAGAATTGCCTGGGCAATTGTCATGCTGGGTAATATCTTGTATGCAGGATACTGTTTTACTGCTGCAGCTCCGATCTGTACTATAAGCTCTTTATTTGTCATTGTCGCTGTCCTCCTTCTTTCCATCTTTCTCGATCAGGTTCCTCATAGCTTGATAAAGTCCGGTACTAGCCAGGCCGCTAATCATACCCCCTAAGATAACGGCAGCGTTAATATTTGGCAGGTTGGTAATTGCATTTATTACCGTACCCACCATAAGCATCGTAATGGGTATATACTGGTTCTTAAATCCTTTGCCATTTGAGATGATGGGTTCCTCTACCACCTGAGCAAAGTCAGAACCCCTTGCTCTTGCTATCGCATATAGCTCTTTCAATACAAAGTCTGCCGTTATTTCTGTCCTTTGTGAACGCGCATCCATCAATTCCTTAATCCGACTATCTATCTTAGGGTTTCTTAGTAGTTTTGATGCTTCAACAGCTGCAGCATTATCACTCTTGACTGAATATCCAGCACGTTTGTAAGCCTGCTAGCATTTAGATCTACAAGGTGTTCTATGCAAAACAGTTCTTGTTTTTTACTTAATGCCAACAGGCTCACCTACTTTCATTGGTTTTATACACAAGAAAGCCCCTAACCGAAGTCAAGGGCCAATTTTATTATTCAGTAATTCTTACTCTTATAAAGATTTTTCCAATCTCTTTACCATCTTCATCAGTAGCTGTGATGAATGTTAATCCTTCACCTACTGCGGTTACTTTACCTTTGCTTGTTACGGTTGCTATAGTAGGATCATTTACTACCCATGTAGCCTTAGCTGTATCTTTCGCATCATCTACTGTCAGTCTGCATTTTTCACCGATAAGTAAATCAACAGCTAACTGATAATCTAAGACTACTACCAGAACTTTTATTGTATCTGTGTACTCTCCATCTTCACTTGTACAAGTGATAACAGTATCTCCTGGCTTTAATGCCTTAACCTTACCGTTAGCATCAACAGTAGCTACGGTTGCATCAGATGATGTCCAGGTTAATTCTGTGTTATCTTCTAGATCTTCACTGACACTAAGCTGCTTTACTTCATTCTTTTCTAGAACTAATTTTAAGATATTATTTGCTTTTAAAGGAGCTGACGTAACTTCGTTAGAACTTAATTTTTCTTCCCCATTTACCACTACGCTTACAACATAGTAATATGTAATATCTGATGAAATGTCTTTGTCAGTATACGTAATACTTGAGCTTGTTACAGTTGCAATAGTTTCATAAGGTCCACCTGAAGTTGTTGATCTCTTTATATTATACTTCTCTGCATTAGTAAAAGGAGTCCAAGAAAGAGCTACATTTTGATTATCAGTAACAGATGTAAGAGTAATGGAGTTCGTTATACTTTCCATCATTTCCATTAACCCAATTATTATAGTTGATGCTCCATTGTTTGCAGTTATATTAATTCTATATCTTTTATATAGATTATTGTTTTTAAATGTAAATTCTTTTTTAACTTCATTCTGCCAATCCTTTACCTCTTTTTGTGTGTCTAGAATTATCCAGCTTTTTGTCCCTTCATCATAAGCTTCAAAAGTCCAGTCTTTAGGCATTTCAGTCGAGGCATTAGCATTTCTAGTGGCTGTCAAAGTATATTTAGTAATACTTTTTAAACTTGGAAATTCATATTCAAGCCAAGCAGAAGTAACATTGTTAGCTGTAGACCATGCATATGCACGTACAGTAGTAGTACGATCAAAAGCAAGATATGGTGCAAAATCAGTTGTACTTGATAAACTACTTGCACTTGCCTTACCACTTGGATTGGTATTACTTGTCATCTTTGGTATAACATTGCCCGTGTACTGAACCTCAGCTGCCTGTACGTCTTTGGGCATTATAAAGGCAAAACTTAGCAACAAGGTAAACATTAAGATTTTTAAGACACTCTTTTGTAATTTCATATTTAATCTCCTATTTCGTATATTTCCCAAATTGTACATATTTTACCATGTAAAAAACAGTCTATTATTACTATAATTTGAGAGTTATACTGTAATTTTGTAGTTTTTTAGGTGCCCTGGCCAAGCCGGCTCACCTCCTATTCGTTGGTTTTGGGTATAAGAAAAGCACCTAGCTTCATGGACTACGTGCTTCTATCTATGCCCTGTATTCATTTCATCAATGTTTTTTTCTTAGTTTTTTTATCATATAGCTAATCAATGTAAAAATGCAATTAATAATCAAAAGCAGAAAGGTTATATATGCTGTATCAGCAATATTCTTATCTTCCACAAAATAATATATCAATACAAAAAATAAAGATAATTTAAGTAATAATTCCATGATTTGTTTAAGTATTACTTTAATCATATCGATACCTCCATCTAAATTACCTGTATGGAAATACTCTCATTAAACCTCTATTTTGTCAAGGTATAAGAAAAAGCACCCCCGAAGGATGCTTGATATAAAATTATTTCAGTTGTAGCAAACCCGTATTATCCGTTAATAGCGATAAGCAATCCTCCTTAGATAAATCTCTATTTAAATATCCTTCAAATAATTTTAAAAGGGTGATAGTCTCAACTATTAAGCTTCTATTTCTTTTTGCCAGTTCAATTTGACGTGTATGAACAGGCTCTCTACTTTCGATGGGCTTATTTCTTTGGTGGTTGATTATTAATATTGCTCTAACTTTATCAGAATCAACTTCTGTGTTTTCATCTATGTAACCTTGATAGTGTACATCTAGTTGAGATATGTTTCTGATTTCACACTGGAGTTTATCCCTTTAATTTCCACATATACACATAGTCGTTAATTTCAAACAAGAAATCTTCTTTTAAGAATTTCTTCATACGACACCTTCTTTCTTAATTTTAGGTACAAAAAAACTACCAACTAATATTGATAGTTGGTAGTACTATTTATAACTCACAAAACATAAGTGCTGATGATTCCACGTGTCTAAATCCATTTTTAATATAAAATTCAAATGACGGATATCCTTTAACAGTTCCAAGCACAATAGAATCCATTCCATTTTGCTTTATATAATATTTTAACTGATTAAAGAACTCACTTCCATAGCCCTTTCTTTGCTCAGACGAATTGATACACATATCTTCAATTCTGAAATAATCACCATCTGGAGCAGGAATTTTCATACCTAATACAAGCCCAATGATTTTATTATCTATTTTATAAATTATACCATACCGTTCGTTAAAATTTATAAAACGTTGTATATAATCAATGATTTGACTGGTTTTATACTCTTCCTTCCAAGGTTCAGCAGAATAAGCACTTATATATAACAAAGCGTATTGTTCAATTTCCGAACTCGTCATAATACTTATATTATTCATTGGTTTTCCTCCACGTTTAGCTTGTTACCAGTTTATCTTAATTTCTACCAACTATCAATATTCAGTTGTCAATGTACGATAAAAATTTACAATTTATGTCCACTTTCTTCTCTTATCCGGCGGATCCTTCTTCTCATCTTCCGTCTGGCAGCTATACTTGCAGTAATACCTCTGTCGGCCATTCACATGCCGCATATACTGGTAATTGCTCTTGCTCATATAGATACCAAATGAAATCAACTTACCGCAGGTAGCGCACCTTACTTCTTCGCCTATCCCCAGGCTTGTGCATTCCTAGGGCGTAAGCTTTGTTTCAAAGTCAAACTTGTGCTGCTTCTTTACAGCTTTAATCATGGTTAGCCTCCTTAATACGGTTATCAATCTCCTAACCACGGTAATATTTCTGGATAGTCAAAGATGGTATATTGCCCTTTTACATTTTTAGATTCCGCTTCATCTTTTTCTATACTCGCTCTAAATTTCTTGTAATCGTTATACTGTTGGCGATACCTATAACTGTCACCAAATACATTCCATGCAGCCTTTACTAAGCTTGGTTCAAATGGCCGTATCTTTTCCAAATCCTCCGTAGCTTTCGCTGATATGGAACATCCACAGCATCCTGTCCGTGTCAATCCATATACCTCGTGTGAGAGTATTTATGAAGTCAAGTTGAGTGATATTAAGACTACTCATTTACAAGCAGTTATAGATAATTGCGGAAAAAACTATCCTACACTCAGAAAAATTAAGATTCTAATGAACATGCTATTTAATTATGCTGTGCAGAATGATGTTATCAATAAAAACTATACTGAATTTATTAATATCGATACCTATGGTAAGCAAAAAGAGAAATATCCATTTACAAAGAAAGAGATAGAAAAGCTTTGGAAATTAGTAAACCAAAATGAGTATATATAAATCGTTCTAATATTGATTTATACTGGATTACGAATAAATGAATTACTTAGCCTTCTCAAGAAAGATGTACATTTTGATGAACGTTATTTCGATGTAGTTGAAAGCAAAACAAGCTCAGGTATCCGTAAAGTTCCTATAGCAGAAAAGATTGCTCCATTCTTTACTCATTGGTTAAATAAAAATGACTCTGAATATTTTATAACTCCGGCCAATGGAAAGTTTACTTACAAGAACTTTCAAGACTCTTACTGGAAACCAATGGTTAACGCTCAAGGAATGGATCACACTCCTCATGCTACACGTCATACCACTATAACACTTCTGGCTGAAAATAATGTTAATCAAACAATAATAAAACTAATACTAGGGCATTCTGGGGCTATGAATATAACTGAAAGAATATACACGCACTTGGAAATTAATAAATTGATTGAAGCCATTAACCTAATTTAGTTGTATATTGCTTGTATATTGTAATAACATTTCTACTACTACCACTGACATTTTGCACAAAAGCAAAACCCCCAAAACATCATGCTTTGAGGGTTTGTTAGGGAAGATTATATAAAATGAAATTATTCAGCGAATAATGGAGTAGACAGATATCTTTCACCTGTATCAGGAAGCAATACCACGATAGTCTTGCCTTCATTCTCAGGACGTTTAGCAACCTGTGTTGCAGCCCAAGCGGCAGCACCGGAAGAAATACCTACTAAAAGGCCTTCTGTTTTAGCAATGAGCTTACCTGTAGCAAATGCTGCCTCGTTATCTACAGTGATGATTTCATCATAAATCTCAGTATTTAAGATCTTAGGTACGAAACCTGCTCCGATACCCTGAATCTTGTGAGGTCCTGGTGTACCCTTTGATAATACAGGAGATGCGCTGGGCTCAACTGCAATAATCTTAACATCGGGATTCTTGCTCTTTAAATATTCACCAACACCTGTAATAGTTCCGCCGGTACCGATACCTGCAACGAAAATATCAACCTTACCCTCTGTGTCGTCCCAGATCTCGGGTCCTGTAGTATTTCTGTGGACCTCAGGATTAGCACTGTTAACGAACTGTCCGGGGATAAAGGAATCAGGAGTCTCTTTGGCAAGCTCTTCTGCTTTGGCAATTGCTCCATTCATACCCTTAGCACCTTCTGTCAATACAAGCTCAGCACCATATGCTTTTAAAAGGTTTCTTCTTTCAACAGACATTGTCTCAGGCATTGTAAGAACAATCTTATAACCTCTGGCTGCCGCTACGGAAGCTAAACCGATTCCTGTATTACCACTGGTAGGCTCTATAATTGTTGCACCGGGCTTTAATAATCCTTTCGCTTCTGCGTCATCAATCATAGCTTTTGCAATTCTGTCCTTTACACTGCCGGCGGGATTAAAGTATTCAAGTTTTCCGATCAATTTCGCCTTAACTTCATTGCTCTCACTAAACTTAGCCAGTTCCAGAAGAGGAGTTTTTCCGATTAAATCTGTAAGGTTCTTTGCTATCTTTGCCATAACTTATTCTCCTTTTTATATTTTATATGATAAATAATATTTTGCACTTGCTAACTATCTATAATCTACCACAGGTATTTCTATTTGTCAATGATTATATTATAATTTCATATATGATTACTATGAATTATTTGTGACCACTACAGTGAAAATAAAATAACTTGTGACTAACATTCTTCAGTGTTATATATGAGGCTCCTACCCTCCGGGATTTTTATGTTATAGCAGGTTTCTTTCATCCCATAAAAAAAAACTGCCATCAGCAGCCGTTATTATCTGTTATTCATTTGTATATTACTTTACTTCCTGGGTTATTCCTATATTTTATCCATCATTAATCTAGTATATCGAGTTTTGTTATTTCTAGTCATTACATATTTTAATATGGGTTACAAGGGTAAGTTTTAATTTTATGCGGGATGTATCCTTATCAGCATTTTCTCCCTCAGACACCAGGGGTATATCCATCTCATAATTTGCTTTAAGCTCAAGAGTACCTATACCATTATCTGATGCCGCCAATTCTCTTAATTCTTCGGGAAGGCTGCTTCTGCTGATTTGGCTGGAGAAATAAGAACCAATATCTTTCCCATCATTTTTTAAACTCATATGTACCTGGAAGGTGTTATTCCTCTGTCTGATCGTATAGAATTCTGCTTTTATGCCCTGGAGGACAGGTGGCAGAAGTTCTCTTAGCTTCTCAGGCTGCGCCAGTTCTACATTGCCTACCCCATAAACTTTTCCCTTTGTATCCAACCTCCAGTATACAGGGTCCCCGGAAAGAGTAAGTTCCGTCTGATACCCTTTGATAGCACCGGATTCATTTCCACTACCAGGTTTTGCGTTCATTAACCTGAAATCTACCATTAAAAACTGGCCGCTAAGTTCATTGAACTCTATTTCATCAGTGCCTTCAATGGTAAGAACTTTGTCCTCCTGCTGTAAAAAAGCCGATATCTGCCTGTCCACTGTTCTAATAAACGCTTCTTCCTGATCTTGTGCAAAGGTATAAGACAATACATTACTCGCATTGTATAAAACGGTTTTACTATAAGCAGTCTTGTTTAAGGCTGGGGCCCTAAAGGTAAAAGGGTTAATAGACAGGAGTAATGCAACAAGGAAGACAATCTTTCTATATTTTCTTAAATTTATTATAGCTCCTCCTTCCGGATTAATTGTTATGAATACTGAGTATAGGTTCTGCACAAATCAAAAAATCACCAGTATTTTACATTTCAATTATATCGGACAGTAAAAGGCATTACAAGATAAATAAAGAAAATCGTTCGACTACTCTTCTTATATAAAGCGAAAAGTGCTAATATCCCAACATTTCTTTCTCTAATACTACAGTAAACGGCCCATCCCCCAGTAATTCAACTTTCATATCTGCTCCAAATATTCCTGCTTCAACCTTTCCGTATTTCTCCTTGCAGGCTGTTAAAAAGTATTGATACAGTTCCTCTGCTTCCTCTGGTGCTGCTGCCTGCAGAAAATTAGGGCGGTTTCCTTTCCTGCAATCAGCATACAAGGTAAACTGTGATATTGCCAGAATCTCTCCCTCTATATCACTTACCGAAAGATTTGTTTTACCTTGTTCATCTTCAAATATCCGAAGCTTTAATATCTTGTCCAGATATTTATCTACTGTTTCCCTTGTATCTTCTCCGCCTATTCCTATAAGCAGTACCAAGCCTTTCTTAATACTTCCCGTAATCTTGCCTTCTACAGTAACAGATGCCTGTTTTACTCTTTGAATCACAACTTTCATTTGATTAAACTCCTTTAATGTACCCATACTATATAAGATTTAATTTTAGTCTTATATCTTCTGAGTTTACTAAGTCTTAAATATATCGGTTAAAATAAAGCCTCAAGAGATAGAAACATAAATATACTTTAATATTAACAACAGCTGTTCTTGGTTTTAGATATAGCTAATTCACTGAGTACAACTTTCTTACGTTTTCCTTAACAAAACTAAATTATCCTTGAACATTGTTGTTATCTTGTCCCTGCTATGCTATAATTCCAATGAATAACAGAATGAATAAAACGGAGGCCTTGCTATTGAAAACATTAATCCATAAATACAGGCACGCATGGGTTCTATCCTATTTTGTCATATATATGGTTTGGTTTTACTATCTGGAAAAAACGGTTACAAAAAATTATTATTCTATTCATATTAAATTAGATGATTTGATTCCTTTTAATGAATGGTTTGTCATTCCTTATATGCTCTGGTTCCTATATATCTTTTTATCCGTAGTATATTTTTTCTTTGCATCAAGGGATGAATTTTACAGACTAACTGCTTTTCTATTCATCGGTATGACAATTTGCCTGATAATTTACACTATATGGCCTAATGGCCAGGATTTAAGACCTAATCTGGATACACTGGGAAGAGATAATATATTTATTGATATTGTAAGAAGACTTTATTCAACGGATACCTCAACCAATGTATGCCCCAGTATCCACGTCTTTAACTCTATCGGTGCTGCTATTGCCATTTGTAAGAGTGAATCCTTAAAGAAGAAACGCTGGTTAACTTACGGTTCCATAATCTTAACCATACTTATCAGCCTTTCCACTGTATTTCTGAAACAGCACTCTGCTTTTGATGTAATTATGGGTGTACTTCTTGCTTTTGTTATGTATTTGGTGGTTTATGTATGGATGGCTGCCAGACAGACAGATAAAGCAAGAGAAAAGAAACTTTACGCTGAAATCTAATATTCTTATGTAAGTTAGCGGATACCTTCCTGGCAGCTTATATAAAACCTTCAAAAATCTATGGGTTTATGAAAACCCATAGATTTTTCTTGATATTCTGTACCCTAATTCTACAATCTTTCTCCCGGCTTTACCTGGCAGGGTCATGGATCTGCCAAGTACCTTATTGTGAATTCTGTTATACAGCCTTTTATTATTCTTTTCTAAATAGTCCCATAATTCCTTTTTCTTCTCAAGACTCTCCGGTGTATTTTCCTTAATCAGAAAGACTGAGGAAATCGCCATCATCATAGTCAGGTATTTTATCATATAATTCTTAAGCTTCCGATTCTTTATGGTCGTAATATCTTTATAATCAATCATTATCTTGGTAATGCGAATCTGCTGATCGATACGTTTAATCATATTCTTCTCATTTACCGACTGGTCGTCCCGTCCTATAAAATAGCGGTAAAGATTTACATCCAGATAATACATGGTCTTTACATAGGGGAGGGGCTGGTAAACAAAAATATTATCCACATAGAAGGTATGACTTGGAAGCTTCAGTCCACAATCCTTCAACAACTTTGTTCTGTAGATTGCAGCATGCATGATAATTTGCTGACTCTGTTTGAAGAACATGATATCATTCCAGGTGAATACCCTGTCCTGAGGCAGGGCTGTCTTGTAGTCCATTACTTTATGTTTGTTGATACTCGGCTTTTCGTAAACATAATTGGCAATAAATAAATCAACCATCTTACCGTCAGATACCAAGTTCCTTAATGTGGCAAGGACCTTGGCAAAGGCCGCCTCATTTACCCAGTCATCACTGTCTACAACTTTAAAATACAATCCGGTGGCTGCCAGAAGCCCTGTATTTACAGCTTCTCCATGCCCTCCGTTTTCCTGGCGGATAGCTTTAACAATATCCGGATAACGTTTTTCATATTTAGCAGCAATGGCAGAAGTATTATCGATAGAACCATCATCTACGATAATAATTTCCACCTCCTCCTTCCCTGTTAAGAGTGTTTTTATGGCATGCTCCATATATGCTGCAGAATTGTAACAAGGAATTGCTACACTTAGTAACTTCATTCTAGCCTCTTTTCTGAATATCCGCTTTCTATTCGGATAGTCCTTATTCAACTTAACCGATACTTTCGTCAAAATAGGTGTAAAACATATTTCCGGCTTTATCAAACATCTCACCCGCATCTTTTAAACCAATTTTCATGGTCCTGCCCAAGGAAGGATCGATAACCGTTATATTATACATATCAAAGCCGACGATCAATACTGCTTCTTTTTTGTTCTTCATGGCTATAACCGGCTGATTTTTATTAACATAATACAGTACTTGTTCTAAGTTGGCTCCGGATACATTCAGATAAGAATCACCAAGCTTTTCCTTAAGCATGGAAACCAGGGAATCTGCTGAAGGAGAAGAATCATCATATCCCTTCTTAAAGCTGCTTAACATTGCCACACATGAGCTCTTACTGTCCTGTCCGCTATATACCGGTGTCACACCAGATATATTAACCATTGGTCTCCTTATAATTCTTTCCCAGATTATCTGCTGCCTGCTATTCATTACTGTACCGATAACATTAAATGCATTCCCAATTGCTTCTCCGGCACTTTCACCGGAGGCAACAGCCTCACCCTTTGCGTATACCGTATAGGCAGGCAATTCAAAGATGGAATCCTTAAGTCTTAGCGTTGTATCTTCTGTTATAATGGTATTCTTCGTCTTAACGAGCAACGGCAGTTTCTCCATTGAAAACCCGCTGGGAAGAGATATATAGTACTCCGTAAGCATCTTTTCCGTTACACGTTCTGTTATATGGAATACTTTATGGTTTTCAGTCACGCTATTTAAGATATAGTCATCGTCAGCTTCTTCATATTCGCCGTCATCTCCTTTAACTGCTCTCTTTAGCGTGATAATATTTCCTTCAGCATATGCTCCGGTTATAAAATACCCATCCTTCTGATAACTCTTTAGTATTTTCTTATTTTTGTCCGTTATTTCAATTTCATACATCAAAGTTAATAGTGTACCATCAGGTGCTGTCATGTAAGCATTCTTTTTTCCATATCCATATATTATATTATTATCAATTTTACCAAGCAGATTTATGATCTCATTACTTGATGCTTTTAAACTGTCCATGACACCGGATTCCAAATCAAGAATATATATTTCCGTCACCTTGCTTTTATCTGTTGTATTCTCCCAGGCGATGTAATGATTGTCTGCATCCACGGTATAGCTGTCTTTGTCTACGTCCTCTGCTATAACAGACAGATTATCGGTTATCAGATTATAAGAATAGATCCGGCTGTTTAAGATGAAGTAAAATACTTCATTGGAATTCACATAGCTGAAACCATCCAGTTCTTCCTTTAATAACTGATAGGTTATATTCATCGGTATATACAACAGCTCTTCAATTCTGTTATCACCACTGTAATAACGGTAAAATACCATACCCACATAACCTTCGTAGGCACCTCTGTTCATATAACCATAGACCATAAAATCAATATTGCCGTCATCATCCATTTTCAGTATCTGAACATTATGCTCATTGTAGGTATCTCTTATATAATCTGTCTCCTCCTGCCGGAAGGAAAATACTCTGGTCATCTTATTCTCTGGCAGATTGTAATACCACAGTTCACCCTGCCTTACAAATGCCAGCTTTTTATTCTCACCGGCAGTAACAAAATCAATCTCCGTATCCCCCGTTATGCCAAGCTTAAACTCACTTTTTGCAAGGCTGGTAAGATTTAAGTCAAAGTAAGCTTCCATGGTCCTTTCATAATTTAACAGATACATTCTGGTACTGGTATAGCGGACCCTGTAAAACTCCTTCACCCGGTAATATTCTTCACCGGACTCTGTTTCTGCTTTGACTGTATAATTAAGGCTTACCGATGCCGTGTCTGTATTTATTTCATTAATAACAGGTACAATCTCTCCTGCTACCTGGGGCTTTAAATTACCAAAAGTAATCAATTCCAAACTGGAGTGTATGTCCACATAGGCCAGGGAGGTACTATCGGCACTGCTCTGGGGTTCCAGATAAGCAGTTATTCCATCCGTTTTCCTGCTCAAAATGGAATTATGGAAATCCATGATAAAATCAAGTTTTTCTTTGCTATAAGAGTTTTCTATCTTTTTTACCCTGGTATAGTAGTTCATTTTTCTGCTCTTACTGGTTACAAGGGTAAATTTCACAGCATATTCCTTATCCTGAGCAAGACCTGCCTTAAATTTAAGGTGGGCTATTTTATTATCCCCTTCTTTTTCAAGGGCATTTATGGTATCTGTATCCAATAAGCTGTTATCCTTAATACTTCTGAGTTCATAGATAACACGCTTTACATCATTTTCTTTTCCGTCTATTACGATATCAAGACTCTGTGCCGTATCGACAGGAGTAATAGACTCCCTTACAAGATTAGCCTCCAGATTATTGCTGTATCCATGAAGCAGGTTTATTTCGTAACCGTTCTGCCGGATAGTAATTATGGGCAATGACACTTTCCCCATACTGACAGTTCCCTGGACCTCATTTACTTCCTCTGAAATATCCCTGGAGAAATAATAAAAGGCACCGGCAAATATAAATAATAATATTAATACCCGATATACGTGCTTTAACATTCCTTCACATCCTTACTGGCCTTAAGCGGCAGATAATCCTTAAGCAGTTCATATAATGCAGGTTGTACCTCCAGAAAAGATTTTAAACTCTCATATTCCTTTAATCTTTCCCTTATCTTACTGTCAGATTGTTTTCCGCTTCTTTTAACTCCCCTTATGAGGATATTCTTAGGCGTATGTTCCATATCAATAAACTCCAGCACCTGGGTTTTATAGCCTGCTATTTCCAGTAGTTCAGCACGGAGTCCGTCTGTTGCCAGAGCAGCCATTCTCTCCTTAATCAATCCATATTGCAATATGGGGTTCAGAATATCATTTTTAAGCTGTTTATTCAATTCATGCTGGCAACAGGGCACTGAAAGTATAACTTCTGCTCCCCAGCGTACTGCCTTGGAAAGTGCATAGTCCGTTGCCGTATCACAGGCATGAAGGGTAACTACCATGTCAACCTTGCTGACTCCTTCATAGTCAGCTATGTCTCCTACCAGAAAGTTCAGCCTGTCATAGCCATACTTTTTGGCAAGCTCATTACAATGTGCAATGACCTCCTTCTTAAGGTCCAGACCGATAATTCTTACGGCATATCCTTTTACCACCTTCAGGTAATAGTACATAGCAAAGGTAAGATAAGACTTGCCGCAGCCAAAATCCAGAACTGTCAGTTCCCTGTCCTTCTTTAAAGCCGGCAGTATATCTTCTATAAATTCCAAAAACCGATTTATCTGTTTGAACTTATCGTACTTTCCTTTAACGACCTTACCCTCATTTGTAATGACTCCAAGGTCGTACAGAAAAGGCACAAAAGTTCCTTCCTGAATAATATAAGTCTTTTCTCTGTTGTGGGAAGTATTCTTAACAAGGGGTTTATTTTCATTGGTCTGTTGTAACTTCTTAATTTTCAATGTCTCTTTACCCTTGCTGCTTATCAGCATGGTTAACTCATTTTTAGTATTTCTCACCAATAACTGTTTCATGACCTTACCCATATAAAGTGCTACAAGCTCTGGTAAGTCCTGCAATTCAATATTTTTATGGAACACCTGATTATTTCTATATTCACAGATCTGGTACAGCTCTTTGCCTTTAAGGCTTACAGGTCTTGCGGTTATTTTATTAATTTCACTGCCTTTCACCGGGTTACTGATTATAATATCTATCAAATCTATATTCAAATTCTCCCTGATAAGGGATAAGTGCTTTTCTTCCATTGTAGTACTGACCTTTCTATTTTAGGATGTGCTTTTCAACTCAATAAGGTGTAAATGCTGCTCAAACACACTCCAGATAGTTACTGGATACATTTTATCATAACGTGCAAAATATTCCTACTATATTATTCAATTTTGGCATAGGTCCCATGTCCGAAATTGAAATACATATTTTTTTAAAGGAATGGTGAACGGCACAGCTTTCACTGCATATATTAGTTATAAAATGATATAGCAGATCTAAGGAGGATCGAATGAAATATTCTCGTTCAGAATATTCACCTTCTAACAATCCTTTCGGAAAGTCCGGTATTCCCAATTATACCACTTCTCCGGTAAATAATACCGATAAAGGTAAACCCGGTTTCATTAATTCTGTATACTCGGACCTTTTAGGTACTAAGCAGAGCAACACTTTAAGTTATACAGGTATTTCTCCTGATTATGAGAAAAAGGTTAATTCCATGCAGGACCCCCTGACCACTCCCACCGTACCTGTAACCCCCACTGTTCCAGGTGCACCTACTATGCCCATGGCTCCCACAATGCCCGGAAGACCTGGGACTCCTCAGCCTGGGACTACCTCTCCGGTACCCCCGGCTACCATTCCCATTATGCCTCAGAGACCACTTACCCCTGGCCCGACACCTTCAGCCACTATGCCAGGACCCGGCAGACCCATGACACCAGGAACAAGGCCTGGCCTTTTAACGCAGCCTGCCATTCCCCTGGTCCCTACCCGGCCTACAGCACCTTTTATGCCAGGCGCAACAACTCCTTCTACCACACCAACAGTACCCGGAACAACGTCTCCGCCGCCCTTCCCTTCCGCTCCCGGTATTTCCACGATCCCCGGAATGAATGTTACACCTATAAGACCCACTCTTCCTACTGGAACCCCCACTGCACCCGGAATTAACACTTTACCGGTCATGCCCACTACACCTGCTATTCCAGGCACTATAACAACTCCCGGCATGAGTACTTTACCGCTTAGACCAGCCATGCCCTTTATGCCTACCGCACCCGCCAGGCCCACTGCGCCTGCTGTTCCCGGAACACCGGGTACCACACCTGGAATTCCTACTATACCGACTGTTCCAAGTACTATACCCTCTTCGCCGGCTCTGCCGGGTTTTACTTCACCCATAATGCCCGGTGCTCCGTTTACCCCTACAGCAACCCAGCCATCTCTGCCTACCTTGCCATCCTTACCTAATATACCTACAGCTCCTACACCTACAGCTCCTGGCAACAGGCTTCCAAACCAGCCGCTGAATACTTTTCCAGGAACGTTAATTCCTTCCACCCCAGAGGTTCCAGGTTATTTACCAAGAACGCAGAATTATTCCGAATATGCCAGCAAGCACAGCTCGGAATATGATTATGATTATAACCAGGGGTATGGGGCAAATAATATCTATATGACCGATGTAGCTCCCTATCATGTGCCTCTTGCAGTACCCATGATGCCTTTATACGGTTATGATAACTGTGAAGATGCCTCAAAGGACTTTGGTTATATGAAACATCTGTATCCGGAGAAAGCAAAGAAAATGATGGTATTAATCGAAGAAGAGTGTGATAAGCTGGAATATGACGGCAGTTGTATGTTCGATGAATACCCTGACAGAGTATACCTTGGCAAACTCGTGGATAAGATTTATAACAATCTGAATTCAGTTAAGGAATCCAGTTTACCGGATAACTCCTCCTATGATAATTCTGCCACCGGTTATGATAATTGGATGCGGGATATGACGGAAGTATTGCTTTATAACGAAATGCTGGAACGCCGCAAACGTTACAGAGGAAGAAAACGCTGGTTTTAAATTATGATATAAAAAACGCTGTCTCACTTCCGTTCCGCCATGTAGCGGAGTAAGAAGTGAACAGCGGTTTAATACCCACCATTGATTACCGGTGTTCCCAGGTAGACTATGGTTGAATCTGTATCTTCATCATATTGAATCGCAATATGGATATTAATCTTTGTTCCCATGGTGGTTACATATTCCTTTAACAGCCCGCTGTAGGCGTATACTGTATAAAGGCTTTCCTCTCTGTAGGCATATGCCTCTTTACCGCCCAGGCTTCTAATCATGTCATCGGTTATCTGATTTCTGCTGTCCATGCCTAATTGTCCCTTATATTTGCTGGAAAGCTGCATGGTTGTCTGAATATTCTCAGCACCTAAATCTTTTAAGGTTTTCTCAAGAATCTTACGGTAAGAGAGCAGACTTTCCGTATTATCATATAATTTCAGGCGTATTAGTAAATAATTATGATAGTTACCGGTTCCCTCTGTATCCTGCTGCTTCAGAGTTACTATCTTTACAGAGGTATCCGCATTTTTACCGGTTTTTTCAACGACAACTTCTGATTCTTCACCATTAATGGTAACAGAAGGTGTCTGTTCTATTTTAAGACCGATATTTTCGGCAATATAATAGATATAAGCATTTTTCTCCTCTTCACTTAAGATGCCTTTACCACAGCTTGCATACATCTCAAGTTCATAGGAAGACACATTGGTGTTAGTCCCTACAAATGCCTCCAATAGACTTACCTTTGGAATCAGCAGACGATTAACGCCTATCTGGACAATAACTGCAATCCACAAGATGCCGGTTATATATATCCAGGTCTTCTGTTTTCCGGTAAATAAAGCCTTTTTCAGTTGTCTGTAAACACTTCCTGATGTATTCATTTTAAGCCTCCACACTGGGTAAACATTTAATTATATAAAAGTTATATAATATTCTTACCCAATAAATGGAGATTATACGGATTGCTTCGATTAATCTTCAATCAGATTGATTCTTCTTATATGTCTCTCATCCTGAGAGAAAGGGGTCTCAAGGAAGGTATCAACTACCTTTAATGCATGTCCGGGACCTATAACCCTTGCACCCATAGCCAGAATATTGGCATCATTATGAGATCTGGTCGCTTCTGCGCTAAAGCAGTCATGACAGAGTGCTGCACGTATGCCTTTCACTTTATTTGCTGCTATGGATATACCAATTCCGGTTCCGCAGATCAGTATTCCAAGTTCACATTCTTTGCTTAGAACAGCCTCCGTTACTTTTCTGGCATATACCGGATAATCACAGGATTCCTCTGTATAAGTGCCGCAATCCTTATAGGCAATATTTTTTCCTTCAAGGTGCTTCATAATCTCCTGTTTTAATTCAAATCCGCCATGGTCACAACCTAACGCTATCATGTGTTTTCCTCCTCGTTGAGTTTATATACTGTCTTTTTCACAAGCCTTGCAAGCTCTACATAGCAATCTTCATAATCTATAAGGGTTCCGCCGTAAGGATCTGTAACATCTCCGCTTTCACCGACGAACTCTTTAATAGTATATACATTTCCGGTATCCTTAAAATCTTCCGTCACTATTTGTTTTTGTTTTTCAGTCATTGTCAGTATTAAGGTATTTTCATCAATGTCTGAGTTTTTGAGAGGCTTGGAAAAATGCCCCTCCAGTTCAAGATTATGATTTTTTAGCACAGTATCTGCTTTGGGGTTAAAGGGTTCCGAAAATAATACCACTATCCCCCTGGAGGTTACAGTGATATCACTGTTTGTTTCCATACTGCGGTAAATAGTCTCTGCCATGGGACTTCTACAGGTATTTCCGGTGCAGACAAATATAATCTTTTCATATCTTATCATTATTAACTCCCATCTGTGGACTAAGCCACAAAATGCTTTTTTATCTGTTTATACTTTCTCAATATGATAGCCGGCTGCTTTTAACAGGCGGTTCATAATAGCCTGTCCTAAATGATTATCATAAAAACTTTCGGAGTAGATATAATCTGCCTGTTCTCCGTCAAAGTCTCTTAGAATCTTAAATAATCCGGCTGCAATAGTCTTCTCATCTTTTCTGGTTCCTATGGTTTTAATCAGGCCTTTTTGGTAGCTGGTAAGAGTTTCATCTGTGGCTAAAATCCCAACTCTATAGCCTTCCTTCAGCTTTTCCTCTGCTGCCTGGTTTATTGCCCTCACTACTGCTTCGCTCTCACCTTCATAGATGGTAAGCTGACCTCTGGGTGCATAATGCTTATATTTCATACCCGGTGCTTTGGGTTTAAAATCCTCGGATTCCGGTTTGTGAAGCAGTCCCTTATCATATTCTGCCTCACCGGTAATTCCTATAATATCCTCCAGGGTTATATACCCAGGTCTTAAGATAATCGGTATTTCTGCCGATACATCTACTATGGTGGACTCCAGCCCGATATCTGCGCTGCCACCATCAAGGATCATATCAATACGTCCATCCATATCCTCAAGTACATGTGCTGCAGTAGTAGGACTTGGTCTTCCGGACGCATTGGCACTGGGTGCAGCAATATATAAGCCTGCCTGCCGTATCAATTCATAGGCAATAGGATGAGCAGGCATCCTGATAGCCACAGTATCCAGTCCTCCCGTGGTAGTTAAGGGTACCAGACTGCTCTTTTTAAATATTAAGGTTAGCGGACCGGGCCAAAAAGCTTCTGCAAGCTTTCTGCCCAAGGAACAATCACCTGCTGTTAAAGCATCCAATGCTTTCATGGAACTGATATGAAGAATTAAAGGATTATCAGAAGGCCTTCCCTTGGCTGCATAAATTTTACCGGAAGCTTCTTCGTTTAATCCATCAGCTCCCAGTCCATATACCGTTTCTGTGGGAAAAGCCACTAATCCTCCCTGTTTTAGTATTTCTGCTGCTTCAGTTATTTTTGTATTGTCGATGTTGTTACAATCTAATTGAATAAATTTCGTTTTCATATTGGTTTACCAAACCCAGAATCCTGGGCAGCTTCTGTTAATTTATTGTAGCAAGTATCTTTATTATATTTGTGACAGAGAATTTCCATCTTTGACGGAAGTACCGCCATGGCACAAACAGTGGCTAAATCTTATTTGGACAGTACCGCAAGTTTGGTTTGCTGTATATATGGACAGAATAATTTACACCACGAACTTATGCCAGTGTTACATCTGCCACAGGAGTCCATAATTCATTAAGATTAACGTTGATTCAAGCCATCAGTTAGTTGGTATGAAATAAATTTCATACCAATAACAGGTACATTATAACACCATCCCTGAAAGAATGCCATGTTTTCTTTGTACCTTATTTATTCATAGAATTTAGATAACGAAAGATTCCTAAATGTATCGCCCAGGCCATCTTTTCCTGGTAGTCTTCGGTTAAGAGAAGAGTAGCTTCCCCCGTATTGGATAAATAACCGCATTCTACAATTACAATAGGGCATTCTGTCTTTCTTAACATATAGTAGGAGTCATTGGATTTTGCTTCCCTTTTGTTTCCATCCATGAGAGTGGCCTTGAGCTGATTTTGCATTACACCAGCAAATTGCTTGCCCTCAGGAGATTTGGTGTAATAGAATACCTGCGCACCTTTAATCTCTTCACTGGTATAGCTGTTCTGATGGACACTGACTGCTAATACAGCTTTGCTGTTATTAATGATATCCACACGATTTCTCATGTCTACTGCTTTTTTGTTATTATCACTGTCTTTATACAAGCCATCATCCGTGTCCCTTGTCATGATGACCCGAATATCATTTTGCTCCAATAGACTTTTCAGCTTCAGGGCTATGGCTAAGTTGATATCCTTTTCTAAAGCACCGTTTATTCCCACTTTTCCCGGGTCTCTGCCACCATGTCCGGGATCCAATACAATAGTTATCTGCCCGTCAGTATTCTCCGTTTTCGTATCCCTCTGCATAACTAACACAGAAGGGTCGTTTAAGGTGTAAACTGCCAGGCAGACAAAGAACAGGAACAGGAGGTGAAAATAATTTTTGTAAAGCCTTCTTTTATTCACAATAAAATATCCAATCAGGTTGTTTTATTATATTGTATGAGCTAAATCCGAGCCCTATGAATCACTTTACAGGTTCCACTCCTTTAATTTATATATTTCACAATTACATTCCAGACACTGTCCTTTTCAAGCCCAAGCTTCCAGCCGGCAACTCCGGCTACATCAGCACCTGAAATTGCTTTTAATTTAGCCTCCAGAGAATCTTCTTCCTCCAGCCACATTCTATTTAGGATACCTTCCTTTTCAAACTCCCCGTAATACTGACCGGTTGCGTCATCCCATTCTGCCGTAACGTTATTGTCTTTTAAGAAATTCTCGGCCGCTCGCATTCCATATGCTTCTGAGGTTACCTTAACAGTTCCATCCTCCTGCTTTTCTTCTTTCCACAGTCTGGTATAGAAAGGAATTCCCATTACAACTCTTTCCTTGGGAACGTATTTCGTAATTTCAGTTACTGCCTTTTCTACAAAGCTGATGGAGGATACAGAGCCGCTGACCTCTGATCCGCTGTGATGCTCGTCATATGCCATAATAATTACATAATCTGCTACTGCTCCCTGCTCCTCCCAGTTGTAATGGGAATTGTAACTGGCGGGTACATAGTTGTCAATGGACAGAACGATGCCGTTACTGCGGCATTTAACGGAAAGCTCCCGTATGAACTGTATATAATCTTCTCCCGCTTCACTGGGTATGTTCTCAAAATCGATGTTGATTCCATCTATACCATATTTTATCGTTTCTGCAACAAGCTCATTTACAAGTTTCTTTCTCTTAGAGGTGTGGGATAACACTTCTTTCTTATCAACCTCCGTGCTAAAATCATCCACCAGGGCCCAAACCTGCAGCCCTAAGTTATGAGCACGCTCCACATAACTTTCACTGGCAAGGGAGGTGATACCTCCGTTATTATCGGCCAGTTTAAACCAGGTAGGAGAAACACAGTTAACTCCTTTGGTATTAGCCAGCAGATCCGTAAGGCTCTTATTTGCATCTTGGTTTGTAACCTGATGCCAGACAAGATTTACTTTATCTTGCAGGGATATATGTGAATATTCAGGGGCAGTATAGCTGCTCTCTAATGTATTATAAAAAGGTTTTACCATTTGCTTTGCTTTTACATAACCAATAATACCGTCCTTTGATATTACCTTGTAGAACTTTCCTGCTGAAGCTTCGTCGGTATCCAGTAATAACAACTCATCTTCAGGAGTTAAATCCTTTAAGATATCACTTTTGATATTTCCTTCTACACGTAACTGAGCTTCCTTCTTTGCTTTGGTAACTAGTATATCACCCCATTTAAATTCTACGACTACTCTTGAGGGATCTTTATAATATTTATAATGCATATCAGAATACTGCTTCACAAAATCTATGGCAACATAAACGGTCTGTCCTTCCAAAATTACCGGCTGATAATCTGTATCTATGGATCCGTTATTTTCATTATAATATTTATTTCCGATTTCTGCTCTGATAATCTCATTAGGCGTGGTATAACTTAAAATATTCTCATTCTCATCCCAATAAAATCTGTCATTGAAATTATCCTTCACTGTTTCATAATCAAGATATACCTGACCATCTTGCAGAATTCCCTTCTTCTCATATAATGTATCCTGCAGAATTACCTGTACTTCTTTCCCCTTAACAGGATAGTAATCTTTCAGTTCCATGTGCTCATCACTGGGAGTAAACCTTTTTACAACAGCAGTTATGATTAAAATCAGTAATATCAGCAGTGCTACAGATACCCCTGCCACTGTCATATTCCTTTGTTTCCTCATATTAATAACCATGCCTTTCTCACAGCCTGCAAACTTTGGGCCACAGGCATAAATTTGTATCCTCTTTACAGTGCGTTTCAACTGATACTATTATAGCATTGATTCTAATTACCGTCATTATGAAATTCGACTTTTTTCCAAAATCCCATAGTTTTTCATGGAAATAAAGAGGGAGGTATAGTCATTATTTGGTATTTTATCCCTATTAAGAGACATTTATACATTATAATGCTATACCCCCAAGTGCCTGCTGTATTGAGGATACGGAATGCAGGCCTGTTTTTGTTCATAAATGAGAAAGCCTGGGACCAAGTTGTTGGATACTCCAACCTTTTACTTGTTTTTTGGATAAGTCGGTCATTTGTGATATGTTATACTTAACCTTTATCAGCTCTTTCTTAATAAATAATACTTTTTGTAATGTTCATTGCTTCCGATGACAGATAAAAGGGATCTTCCAGAAATGGAATTACGAATAATTTCTTCTGCAGCTGTTTCGCTTCTTTTGCCACAGTCTTTGAGTCTGTGCGTGTAACCGCATAAAGCCATTCTGCGCTGCCGGTTACGTTCTCTGATTTTCTTATAAACTCCTCCAGATAATATCTCTTCCAGGGAATGAGGCTGCCAACAATAATCTTCCTATCACAACGAAGAAACTCTTCCTTATATTCAGAATAGTCTTTGCCGAAATCCAGGACAACACTATCATATCCTTCTGCCAGAATATGAGCAATCATCTCACTGCTGACATAAGGGTAGAAAGTTGCATTGGCTACCGTAAAAGCTTCCTGCCTTCCTCCTTCATTCAGCCTATGAAAGTAATTATACAAATATGCAATATCCCTACTGTTCTGACAGTGAAGATATGCAGTCTTAAGCCCCAGACCTTCACTCATACAGGAAGTAAGCATAAGCCCCAGATGAGTTGCACCGGCTCCCTTAAATGCAGAAGTTATTCCTATCGATAAGCTGCCCAGATTTTTATTCCCATTACTTTTAAGGCAGCTGCATTTTTTAAGAAAGTTCATGTTCTCACCTCTTTCATTCTATAACTCCTCTATCAGTCCGTCCAGAAAATCCTTCATTTCATCGGCTAACGAAGGATTAAAGGGATCAGGCTCATAGGGAATACGTATAAAATTACCTTCATCAAAGTTTTTTAGGAAGTCACGGAATTGCTTTCCATTTAGATAATTAAGAAGTACTTTCACAGAAGGTCTCCCCAGTTCCGGTAGAACTTGCTTGATGCTTTCTGTCTCCCACACCTTGCCTCCGGCCGTAATAAGCTTTAAGCCGGCCTCCCACATTTCAGCTTTATCCAATTCTATTACCCCATAATCGCTGATAACCACTTTATAATTGATAATTTCCGGAATTGTGGCAAGTCCCGCCCCTGTCAGATAGCTATTTCCCTTAAGCCGCCAGATGCCATCCGACTGCAATTTAGCTCCTTCCCTGTTTAGAAATTCAGTTAAATGCCCTGAGGTATTTCTTTCTATATAAATACTTTTTACTCCCAAACTGTTTAGGTAACTGTTTAAAAGGAAGGCAAGATGGGTTGTCCCTGTTCTGTTATGTACTCCTCCTACTGCAACGGTAAAGGAATCCCTTGATATTACTTTGCCGCTTTTATATCTCCGATTTTGCTCCGTTAATTTCTTTTTTAGCATAGCAACCGTAGGATAGCGTAATATAGACTGGTGTCCCATAGATTTCTGAAGGATACGAAGAAGCTCCCTGGAGTATAATTTTTCTGCTGTTTTATCTCCTTTGTTCTTTTTGTGGTTATAGCCATCACCCATAATCATCGCCTTTAAGAGGGCACCAATAGCATAAACATCACTTCTTTCATCGGGAGCAGCTTTCGTGTTCAATTCCGGGGCAGCGAACCCTCTGGCACCCAAAGAGAACTTTCTGGCCTCATCGTTGTTTTTATATACACAAGCTCCGAAATCAATTAATTTTACCGTGTTGTCTTTTAGAATAATATTGCCGGGATTCAAATCCAGATAAAAAACGGGATCATTAATAGAGTATAAATAAAGAAACAGATCGCAGATAGAAATTCCAATAGATAGAATAAAGGCTTCCTTTAGACGGCCTTCTTTCTTTAAGTAATCTTTCAGAAGTATTCCCTCCATATACTGTTCAATAATGTAGGAATATTCTTCATCTTCTTCAAAATCATAAATTACAGGAATGCAAGGATGTGACAGATTCTTTAAGATAACAGCTTCATGATGCAGCTGTTCGTGAAGGGTGTGCCCCTTACTGATACGTTTAATCGCACACAGAGAGGATAACTTTATATGTCTGGCCAGGTAAACTTCTCCGCTGCCGCCTTTTCCAAGGTTTTTTATTATCTGATATTTGCCAAACCAAATCGGATTTTTCATTGTCTCCTTTCTTTTCGGTTTAAGCGGGTATATATCAAGGATTCCACTTTTATTATATCTTTCCTGGAAAGTATTCTCAACCATTTTTTAGTAATATTAATTCACAAATATATCGCGCATTCTCCGTCACTTTTACCAAGATATAAATACCTGGTGAGTTATAAAAAAGGAGTTATAATATATTATTTGGGCAAACTATTAGTTCCATACAAAGGTCAATTTAAGGTCAATTTTATCCTGTTGCTAACTTTGGTTCTGCAAATCGCCTTTGATGAAAATTGTGTTGTTATCTACTCCAATGAAATTGGCTCTGTTTGAATTGCCGGAGCCCATTATTAATATCTTTAAAATATTTTATATTATTATATGTAATAATTTATCTTCCCCGCAAGACAACTTGATTCTTCCTGGTATAAAATAGTGTAATCTTTAGAACTTCAGGGCATATATTAAAGTTATAAGCAGGTTCTTTTATGAAACGATTAATCTGCTAAATCACATTTGATAAATTTCCCCATATGTTTGAAAATCCAAGAAATTGGCGGAAAAAATCACTTGACTAAGTAAAACTTATAAATTATACTTTGAATACAACATCACTATAGATATCTTTCTACCTAGTACTATATCAATGTTGCAGCACTTATTGTCTGTTTCAGCAATAGAATGCCTGCGCGGCATGCTTAACTTCGATGCACGCCAGCACATAGAAAAGGATGTGATTCTATGAAGATAGAGAAAATTAGCGAACGTCAGATTCGCTGTACTTTGAGCAGAGATGATTTAGTGGATCGGGAGTTACGTATTAGTGAGCTAGCTTATGGCAGTGAGAAAGCAAAAGCCTTGTTCCGTGATATGATGCAGCAGGCGAATTACGAATTTGGATTTGAAGCTGAAGATATACCACTTATGATAGAAGCAATACCAGTTTCACCGGAATGCCTTATTCTGGTTATAACTAAGGTAGAAGATCCTGATGAGCTTGATACCAGGTTCTCCAAATTTTCGCCAGACGATCACGACAGTGATAATATATATGAGGATGACAATGACGACTCCTATGCTGATGAAATCATTAGTTCCTTTGGACAGATTGATGATCTGCTTTCTGATAACACCTCAGAGGATTCAGAAGAATTTGTTCCCTTAGCGGAAGCCCTTTCCATTAACAAAGAAGAACCTTCTGAAAAACTAACGGAAGCCAAATCCGTATCTTATCAGACCAATCTTATGAAAGTATATTCTTTTAAGTCGTTAGATGAAGTCGAAAAGCTTGCCAGCGTTATTTCACATTGCTACTTTGGAGTTAATACACTCTATAAGAATCCCTTAAATTCCGTTTATTATCTGGTAATTTCCAAATCAGAACATACTCCGGAAGAATTTAATAAAATCTGCAATATCGTTTCCGAATACGGCAGACTTGAGCCTACAACTTATGCAAGCACTTATTTTTACGATGAGCATTTTGAGCAGATTATAAAGGGTAAGGCAATACAGGTTTTATCTGAACTGTAATCCATACTTCCGATACAGAAAATCAAAATAAAAAGATTCTGTAATACACCTTATAAGGTGTCACAGAATCTTTTTTTGTATCGTTTCATTATTTAGTTTCTAAATACTCGTTGATAGTGCTTAATAATTCATCAGCGTCCATTCCGTGTACCATAGCTGCTTCTTCTAAGGATTCTCCCTGAGATGAAGGGCATCCGATGCAATGCATTCCGGAAGCTAAGAGAATAGGTACAACACCCTGATCAACCATGATAATTTCACCGATTGTCATATCTTTTGATACCTGTGCCATGTTAATTCCTCCTTGTTTATCTAAAGATGTGCTTATTTTGCTCTGTTAACTCTTACATTATAATCTAAGTAAGGAAGTACGTCAAGGGTTACGTTAAGCGCCACTAACGCAACGTGTTTTTTGTGAGTGTAGCGAAGTGTAAGTCACAGAAAACCGGAGCATTGCAGCGTCAAAACGCCGTATTTGCTTTTTGTGTGCATCGCGAAGCATGTTACTGGTCACGCAACTGCGGTATTTTGCAGTGGAGTGAACAGTAATCATCAAGGTATCTTTACCCAGAAAGATATTGTATATTTTACTTGTATTATAGGCTTGTTTATATTAAAATAATAGATGAAAAAAATATAAAGGAGGTACATAATTATGGCATATAAAATAAGTGATGAATGTATTAGCTGCGGCGCTTGCGCTGGAGAATGTCCCGTTTCTGCAATTTCTGAAGGTGCTAGTCATTATGAAATTGATGCTGATGCCTGTCTTGATTGCGGAGCTTGTGCAGCTACATGTCCTACAGGTGCTATTGAAGCTTAATATATTCAATAAAAAGACTGTTGCCTTGGTAAATTAGAAAGCAGCGGTCTTTTTTTATTGTCTTTTTTTGTTAACCTATTACAATCTGTCTAAAATTCAGGCATGTTAGGTAGCCAGTACTGCCTTGCGTAATTTTACGCCATATCAGTGGCTCTTATATGGAACGAGGCATGAGGAAGGAATTTATCTTGATTTCCCTCTGCCAAAGGTTGTCTTTTTCTTTTTCTTTAGAAATCCTGCGGCAGCTTCTGCCCGCCCAAGCTGAATCTCACGCAATGTACGGTCAAATTGTTTAAATCTTTCTTCTTCTCTTTCCTCTTTTACACGCAGCAGATAATCCATCTGTTTGATAACACGGTCTGTTACATTTTCACTGACAGTCTCTGCCATTAATTCGTTATTATCCTTTAAGGCATCTATAAAGAGACTTTGCATTATCACCTTAAACTGCCCCAGCTTTTGCTCAGGTTTTCCAAGGATGCCCTCAACTTCCTTCTCAGAACTCCTTGCCGGCAGACTCTTTTCTGTTAAAGGTATTGAATGGGTGTCCTCTTCTGACAGCTCGTCCACATATTTTCTGTCCCATTCTTCCTTGATCCTGCCAACCTCTTCCTCATCCAGATTCTTTAATTTCTTTAGTTCCGGTAATAGCATTTTTATTGCTCGCAGCTGATACCCCTTCTCTTTAAATATTTTGACAGCTTTAAACATTTCAATATCTTCTTCTTTATAATATCTGTGACCCATCTCATTCCGATGTATATGTATATCGAGTTCTTCTTCCCAATAGCGTAAGGTATGCTGCTCTACATCCACTTTTTTTGAGGCCTCCGATATCATATATCGCATTTCCTGCATTCCTCATCCTCCTCTGATTTGTCATATATTTACATTAATTCTATTATAACATAGAGGTTGTCCAATGCAATAAAAAGCGGGTATTTTCTTGAGTTTCTCATCGACAGCAGACCCAAAAAGACCTTATCCCCAAACAAAAAAAGACTTCTAAAAGATAATTTTTCTTTTAAAAAGTCTTCTTTTTACAGCATATTTCATTTTCTTTCAGCCTGACACAATTAGCACCACTGGCTTATCCTCTTTCCAGATTGGCAAATTTGGTAAACTGTGACTGCCAGGCAAGCTTTACGGTTCCTACAGGACCATTTCTTTGTTTACCGATAATAATCTCAGAGATACCGGCTTCCTCAGAATCATGGTTATAATAATCATCACGGTAAATAAACATTACGATATCCGCATCCTGTTCAATAGCTCCGGATTCACGAAGATCGGAGAGCATGGGCCTTTTATCCGGACGCTGTTCTACGGCACGGCTAAGCTGTGACAGTGCGACTACCGGTACATTTAATTCTCTGGCAAGCCCTTTTAGGGATCTTGAGATTTCTGATATTTCCTGCTGTCTGGACTCATTCTTCTTACTGCCTGTCATAAGCTGAAGGTAATCGATGATTACAAGCCCAAGATTGAATTCCAGCTTGTATTTTCTGCACTTTGACCGAAGCTCACCGATGGAAATACTGGAGGTATCATCAATTATCAGATTGGAATTACCAATCTCCTTGGCACTTTCCACCAGCTTAATCCAGTCATCATCCGATAATTCACCGGTTCTGATTGACTGGGAATTAACCTTGGAATGCATGGACATAATACGTTTTACCAGCTGGTCTTTTGACATTTCCAAACTGAATATGGCAGTTGTTACATTTCCTCTTAAAACAGCATACTCAGCAATATTAAGAACAAAGGCCGTCTTACCCATAGAAGGTCTGGCCGCTATAAGTATAAGATCCGAGGGTTGAAGCCCGGCAGTTTTGTAATCCAAATCATAAAAACCTGTAGAAACACCTGTTACACTGCCTTTATTTCTGGCTGCAGCTTCTATACTCTCAAGAGATTTAAACACAATGTCCCTGATGCTTACAAAATCTCCGGTATTCCTCTTCTGAAGGATATCGAACATTTTCTTTTCGGAATCCTCCATAATGGTTTCTAACTTTTCTTTGTCCATATAGCAATCGTTGGTAATAGATTCCGTAACCTTAATCATTTGTCTTAAGGTAGACTTTTCTTTTACAATGTTCGCATAATATCTGACATTGGCTGAGGTAGGCACGGATGCTATAATATCCCTGAAAAACTCCAGGCTGTTTAACTCTTCCGGTGCTTCCTTTTCCTTTAATTTATTCTGAAGGGTAATCAGGTCAACCGGCTTACCCTCATTGTATAATTCCAAGATAGCTTCAAACAGCACACCAAATCGCTGCTGATAAAAGTCATCTCCTGTGAGCAGCTCGGCAGCCCCCGCTATGGCATCCTTATCCATTATCATAGAGCCAATTACCGACTGTTCAGCTTCCCCGTTATGAGGAAGTACTTTTTTTATAAATGCCTCATCCACCGTATTTCCTCCCTAAATTCCTGGCGATTCTTCTATCCCGGCGGTTTTATATACCGGATAATAATTATCCTATATAAGATGAATTTTAGCTTTTACTTTATCCATGTAAAAATATCTTCACAGCTTATATATTATAGTTCACTTACCTTAACCTTTAATTCGGCTGTTACCTGAGGATGCAGCTTAACAGGTACTGTATGTGTTCCAATTGTCTTAATTGGATCGTTAATCTGTAGTTTCTTCTTATCAATATCCAGACTGTACTGTGTCTTTAACTCCTGGGCTATTTCTTTTGAGGAGATGGAACCAAAGGTTCTACCGCCTTCTCCTGTCTTTATCTTAAGTTCCAGGGTCTTGCTTTCAAGGTCTTTTGCCAGGACTTTTGCTTCTTCCAGGATTTCTTTCTGCTTTTTCTCTTCTGCTGCTTTCTGAAGCTTTAAGTCATTCAGATTCTTGGCATTGGCCTCAAGACCAACCTTTTTGGGGAGTATGAAATTTCTGGCATAGCCATCACTGACATTAACCAGTTCCCCTTTCTTTCCTAATGCTTTTACATCCTGTAATAATATAATCTGCATAATTAAGCCTCCTTCATACATTCACATCGTGTTGCTTTATAATTCGCCTTCTTTTTTCATACCTGAAAGTGTTGTCTTAAGATTATATACTGCCTCTGACAAAGTACAACCTGTAAACTGCGCTCCGGCAACACTCATATGTCCGCCTCCGCCAAGTCTTTCCATAATCAGCTGTACGTTCACTTCATCAATGGATCTGGCACTTAGATATATCTTATCATTAAATTCCGTAAAAACAAAAGAAGCACGGATATTCGTAATATTTAACAGTTCATTGGCAACCTGGGCCGCTAAAACCGTGGGACTGCTAAGTCCGGCACCGTTGCACACAGTCAGGGCATAATGCTCCATATAGACTTCTGTTCCACTGATTGCCTCTGCCTTTGCTTTATATTCATCCATATCACTGCGGAAAGCTTTTCTGATACGGGTCACATCTGCGCCGCTTCTTCTTAAGAACGCAGCTGCTTCAAAAGTCCTTACACCCGTTTTGGTCAGAAAATTGTTGGTATCTATCATTACACCGGCATACATGGCATCCGCTTCCACCTGTTTCAGCCTTAACCCGTCACCGATATACTGAAGAATTTCAGCAACCATCTCACAGGAAGAGGAGGCATAGGGCTCAATATAAGAAAGTACGGCATTTTCTATGGCTTCGCCAGTCTGCCTATGATGATCCAGGATTACAATTGTTCTGGTTAATCCCAGTAATTCCTTACATTCCGTATAGCTTGGCCTGTTAACATCCACAACTACAAGGAGGGTATTATTATCTACAATGCCAATGGCCTGCTCACTTTTTAAGAACATATCATCTTCATAATCCGGATTGTTGATGAATCTGGTCATTAGCGGCCTTACTGAAGTAGTAACCTCATTGATTACAATATGGGCTTTCTTATTTAAGGTCTTGGCGATACGATAGATACCGATGGCAGCACCGAAAGAATCCACATCACCAATTGCATGCCCCATTATCACTACCTTGTCCTTTGCTTCCACAAATTCCTTCAACGCATGGGCTTTTACTCTGGCCTTTACCCTGGTGCTCTTCTCAAGCTGGATGCTCTTACCGCCATAATATGATATCTTGTCACCATCTTTGACAACCGCCTGGTCACCTCCGCGGCCAAGTGCCAGATCAATAGCTGCTCTGGCATATTCATAACCTGCCTGGTAGGATTCTGTATTGACACCAAGTCCGATACTGATGGTTACCGACATTTCATTTCCGATGTTGATGGTTCTCACTTCTTCCAACAAATTGAACTTGTTGTTCTGAAGCTGTGCCAGATACTTGAATTTAAATACAAAGATATATTTGTCCTTTTCCATCTTCTTTACAATGGCATCTATACTTTGCATATACTTATTAATCTTACGGTCTACTAATGCTACCAGCAGTGATCTTCTTACTTCATCGATACTCTCAAGGGCTTCTTCATAATTGTCAATATACAAAAGTCCGGTTATCATCTTTTGATCCTGGTTTAAGCGGGCCAGGGATTTTATCTCTGTTTCATCATATATATACATTCCTATCAGGCTGTTGGAATCGTCTCCATTACCCTCTTCCGCAATATCCCAGCCCTGGTCATCAAAAAAGCTGTTAGCGGTTATCTTACGCAGAAGTATTCGATAGGCGAAATTACCTTTCGTCAGATGAATAACCTGATCCTGGACATCTACCGGCAATACCGCATCCGTTATCTCCGGAAAAATTTTGGAAATGTTCTTTTTCGCCAGCTTTTCATCGCCAACCACTTCAAGAAATTCATTGTTTCCCCACAAAAGCTTTCCCTGACAATCCAGTACTCCGTAAGGCAGCGCCATATCCTTTAGCAGCTGTTTCTGCACCTGTCCGTAGTCAGCGGCAAAACGTACAATGTCACCAAGGATACCGGGTCTTTTAAAAAAGTATAATGCCATGGCTATAATGATATACACAACAACAAAGCCGTTCATCATCATGCCGGCTTTTTTATCTGCTAGGTTTATTCCGATATCCATGACTATTAAAAGCAAAGACAGAAAAAGCGGCCATCTTAGATAGGACTGCAGCGCACCTTTTACTTTAACTTTCTTTTTCATTTTCCTTCATCCTTTTTACTGATGCCCAATGGCACAATTGGCTATAAACGTAGATTGTTTGAGTATCCTAGTTTATTTAGTATTGTACATTATACCATTTCTATTATAATAATAAAAGAGTTTTTTGAATTTGGGTGGTGGATGGCAGACGGAAGGTTGGTTGTGGTGACGAACGGGAGGTTGTGGCTGTGGACGATGATTTGTGCTTCTGTTTATGCGTTTTGCTGTTCGAGAACCCATATTCCACTAAAGTGCCAGTAACTGTTCCTGGCAGGTAAGTCAGTGCCAAACTCGCTGGAAAGCTTTGGTCGCGGCAGGTTGCGCTGCTCAAACAGTGGCACTGGCTTACCTAGTCACAGTTTCTGCCACTTAAGTGTCCTATGGGACCTCTCAATGCAAAACTCCTAAACAGAAGCACAAATCATCTGATTACAGAATACTGTTTGCCTGACAGATTTAGCTTGCAATACCTTTTTTACTTTATTCGGTAACATGCATATATTTCAAATGGCAGCCCTTAGGTTGCCTTCCCATTTGTGGGGCTAAACTATTCATATCCATTTTGGGTAACTCCTATGTATTTTGTGGTTTGCAAACTCGTAAATAATATATCATAGGATTTTTTGCTTGAAGCTAAAGCTAACTGGGAACCCACCGGTCTAGCCTGATCTAACCGGTGGTTTATTTATATAGTGATACAATTAATACCGGTTACTTTTATGATTTCATAAAAACAACCGGTATTCGGTATTAATAAAAATATGATGGTATATTACATTGGAAAATATTAAAGTAGGGTTCTGTTGTTTCTTGAGGTAATATCCCCAAGAATGAGAACATTCAAAAAGCCCTTTTTCAATCAGTAACAGGCTATTTGCAGAAAGCAGAAAGGACGAATACGCCTATGGAAAGGTATTAGAAGTCCTTTTCTCTGAATATTTTGTGCTATATTTTAAAATAGATTGTTTGAGCGCAGCGAGTTATCTGTTTTAAAATATGTCCAGCACAAAATATTCAGAGGAATCAGGACTTCTTATACCTTGGAATTGAGGTATGAGCCTTTCTGTTTTCTGCAAATTGCCGTCCCCTTGTGATACCCCAGCCTTTTGCCACCATTCCTTCCATTACCTACCCTAAACTACCTGTCTTTTGACAAACGCAGCACTGCAATTGAATGCCCGGGAAGAGTAATCTCTCCTGTTCCATTTGACAGTACTGCAGCTTCCTGTACAGGACTTATCTTTTTAGGTTCTTCAAAGCTGTTCATATCATCCAGACCATAACCGGACATCATATAGCGGCTGCCTTTGAAATTCGTGTTTTCCTGACCTTCAAGGGTTAGTGTGAAGGTAATAGGATTTTCCTTTACATTGACCATTTTGACGATATAGTCACCATTGTTTTCTATGCTGGCGGTATAATAGAGATCCTTAAGGCTTGGCAGCTTATCTTCTGTTTCATTCATTAAGACGCCGTCTATATAGGTTCTTATCTTTCTGCCCTCTACTTCTAATTCCAGCTGGTATTCTCTGTTATTCTCTACTACGAAGAAGGATTGTGTCAGACAGGAGCCTCTTCCCTTTACCATTGAGCTGACTAGACAATCCTGATTCTGCCAGCCTCCCAGTTCCCAGATGGCCCTGTTTTCTCTGTTCTCATAGCCGAAGCTGATCTCAAAGCCTCTGGTTCCGTTCTTTTTCTCTCCGATGAATTTTAAACGGTAGTGGTTTGATTTTGTGTCAAACAACTCCAGCTGTTCTCCTTCTTTTAAGGCGGCTCCTTGGACTTTCTTAATTTCTCCGGTGGTTATATCCTCAAAGATGATTTCACGGCAGGTTACCTCTGTATTTACTGCGGCAGAGATTATTAGCTTTCCGCTGAGAGGTTTATTTCCTTCTGCTGTTTCTGACTCGGTAAAGTTCTCTCCAGTGGTTTTTAACAGGTATTCTCCCTGATTCGTCATGAAAAGTTTCTGTACATAGTAGTTAGCGGTTCCAAATACTTCATGGTTATTAAACCAGATCATATCCGGACGCCAGTTCACGTAGTCCGTATTACAAAGAAGAGGTGCGTAGCAGGCAAGTCCCACTGCATGGGCATTTTTCTCAAGACCTGTCATAAACGCAGCTTCTGCCAGGGCATTGTAATAGGTGTTTCCCCAGCTTGCATATTCTCCCAGAAATACTTTGGGATCTTCTGCTTTAAAGGTATCATATCTGTGATAATTGGCCAGAAACCATTCCGGAGACTGATAGTAATGCTCATCCACAAGGTCTGACCCGTTTTCTCTGGCTGAGGTCCAGCCTCTTTCATATTCTTTTCCTGCTGCAAAAGGTCCTGAGGAATTTATTAATTTAATGTCTGGGTATCTCTCTCTTATGGCTTTGTGAAAGTAGGTATAACGCTCAAAGAAGGGTTCTCCGATTTCTTCGTTTCCTATTCCCAGATATTCCAAATGGAAGGGTTCTTCATGTCCAAGTTCTGCTCTTATTTTACCCCACTCTGTATTCTTATCACCGTTAGCAAATTCGATTAAGTCCAGGGCCTCCTGTATCCAGGGGCCAAGTTCCTCTATGGGTACCATTCTCTGGTGATGAGGGTCATATGCACCGGGCAGTACCGGTAAGGGTTTGGCTCCGATGTCTTCACAGAACTGGAAGTATTCAAAGTATCCCAGTCCCAAAGTCTGATTATATCCCCAATTGTTTCTTCTGGACGGTCTTTCTTCCACAGGTCCAAGAGTATTCTTCCACCTGTAAAGGGAATCTCTGTCCTCACTGTTCAGGGAACCGTCATGTACCAGGCAGCCGCCGGGAAATCTCATGAACTTTGGTTTACAATCTGCCAGAAGTTCTGCGATATCTGCTCTTAGACCGTTCTTTCTGCCTTTATAGACATCGACGGGGAACAGGGATATCATATCGAAATAATATCTTCCGGTCTCTTGCACTTCTATCACAAGTCGTCCGGAAAAATCTGTAGCTGCTGCTGTAAGCGTAAACTCATATTTCTTCCAGCCGTTGTTCTCAGGCTGCAGACTTCCTTCTGCAAGGATTTCTCCTTCTGCTCCTGTGAGTTTAATGACAACTGGTTTTACAGCCGTTGTTTCTGTCTTTATATAACAGGAGAATCGATAGGTCTTTGCTTTTTCAACGGGTATACCTGTATTAAAGCCTAAATTCATAAAGCCGGCACCTTCTCCGATGGCGTCAGCCGTAACAGTAAGGTAATGAGGATTACGACTGTTTATAGGTGCTTTATCTTCTATCTCAAGTGTAACCTTTGCACCCTTCTTCTCAAACTTCTCCCAGGCTGTCAGCCCATGATATGCCTTGTTATCAACAGGATCAAACTCAAAGGAACGGTTCTGAACAAGCTCTGCATACAATCCGCCATCAGCAGCATGGTTAAGATCTTCAAAGAAAATACCATACAAGTCCCCCAGAGGAGTAACTTTCTGATTGGTATCTATTTTTAGATGTTTCTGCATCTTATCTCCCATCTGTGTGCTTTAGCACACGTACATTAACTTTTTCCCACCCAAACCCAATACCTGTATAAGATATTTGCATTTGGATGGGAACCTTATTTTAAATCAGTTTATTAAGTTCTTATTATTGCATTAAAGTAGTTATTTAACTACTCAACCTCAGCTTCCAGATGAAGTACACTGCATGCAGGTATCTTAAATAAAATTCCCTTATCAGTGATCTTATAATCCTTAAATTCTACCGGTTCTACCGCATCCGGTTTCTCAAAGGTATTATAGGTGTTAAAGTCTGCAGATAACAGAGTAGCTTTTACATTTCTCACTTTTGTATCTGCAATTATGCTCTCCACATCATATGCCTCGCTTACAGACAGGTTATTTATAGTGATGTGCAGCTTATTATCCTCTCCAATTGATACGGATTCATGAAGGTTAGGAACCCTGTTAATATCTTCCAGACCAATCAGTTCAGCTTCCAGACTGCTGTCAACCAGCTGTGCTTCCTGATGATGCTTATACATATTAAACACATGGTAGGTAGGAGTAAGTATTAGCTTGTCACCTTCCGTTAAGATTACCGCCTGAAGTACATTTACCAACTGTGCGATATTTGCCATCTTAACGCGGTCACAGTGCTTATTAAAGATGTTTAAGTTAATGCCTGCCACAAGAGCATCTCTCATGGTGCTCTGCTGATACAAAAAGCCTGGGTTGGTACCGGGTTCCACATCAAACCAGGTTCCCCATTCATCTACCAGAAGTCCTACTCTTTTTTCAGGATCATATTTACTCATGACCGTATCATGATTTGTTATGAGGGTTTCCATATAGAGTGTCTTCTTAAGTGTCTGATACCATAACTGCTCATCAAATTCTGTGGAACTGCCCTTCTTGGACCAGTCACCTGTAGGCAGTGTATAATAATGTACGGAAAGTCCGTCCATATGTCTTCCTGCTATTTTCATTACTACATCGGTCCAGTTGTAATCATCGGCATTGGCACCGCAGGCTATCTTATATAGTTTGTTATCTCCATAATTTCTGCAATAGGTCTGATATCTGCGGTATTCATTGGCATAGTGCTCCGGTGTCATATTTCCGCCGCAGCCCCAGCTTTCATTTCCTACTCCAAGATATTTTACCTTCCAGGGCTCTTTCCTGCCGTTCTCTGTTCTTAAACCAGCCATAGGAGAGATTCCGTCAAAAGTCATGTACTCTACCCATTCAGACATTTCCTGTACGGTTCCGCTGCCTAAGTTAGCATTGATGTATGGTTCACAGCCTATCTGATCACAGAGTTCCATGAATTCGTGTGTACCAAAGCTGTTATCTTCTACTAAGCCACCCCAATGAGTATTAACCATTTTCTTTCTGTTTTCCTTCGGTCCGATACCATCTTTCCAATGGTATTCATCTGCAAAGCAGCCGCCGGGCCAGCGAAGTACGGGTATATTAAGTTCTTTAAGGGCTGCAACAACATCCTTACGCATTCCGTTTACATTTGGTATCTCGGAATTCTCCCCTACATAGATTCCCTCATAGATACATCTTCCGAGATGCTCAGAAAAATGTCCGTAAATCTCTTTGTTGATCTTACCTTTTTTAACCTTTGGATTAATGTAAAGCTTAGCCATAATATTCTCCTTTTCTGTAAATTATTTTAATTACAGGCTATTTAGCCGGTTATAATATTGGTTATTATACCGTGTTTTCACCTGCTGTGCAGATACTTTCTCCTGTTTTTTCAGAGTAAATCTAAATTATTTTACATATTTATAAATATATCATATTTCACTAAAAAACTCAATTATATTTATAGTTTTTTTGCCGTTTTTTTTACTGCTTCTTAATACTGTTTCAGGTAAGCTGAGACGTGCATTAATCCTGGTTTTTCATAAAACCTTGCAATTATGTCTATTTTTTCACAATAAAGTTGACAAATCAATTTTCCCAGAGTTATAATTACTCAAATTACTAAATACTTTATAGAATAAGGGTAAACTATGAATGTAAATAATTCTTTGAGTAAACGTGTAAGTCATATATCAAAATGTACCCAGCAGCATATGGATAGCAGGTTAAAGCCTCTGGAGTTAAGCAGCGGCTCCTACCCTTTTCTCATGCTGTTAAGTGAAGAAGAGGGTATTAACCTGGAGAAGCTTAGCAGGCTGGCACATGTGGACAAGGCTATGACTACCAGGACGGTTCAGAAATTGATAGGCCTTGGTTTTATTGAGAGAATACAGGATAATAAAGACCAGAGAGCCTGTAAGTTATACCTGACGGCAAAAGCCAAAGCAGTTATACCAATTATCAAAGAAGCTTTAAACAGCTGGATCAATCAGATTACTTTTGATATTCCCGCAGATAAGCTAGAAGAATTATACAGCATGTTAGACCTTATTCTGGAAAAAGCTGAAGAAAAATAGGTGATGGAAATTATGGAAAATCAGACCGTTATGCCCCCAAAAGTAAGGTGGGGCATTTTAATTGTTATTGTTATGTCAATTTTTATGTCCACTCTGGACGGAAGTATTGTAAATGTAGCTTTACCTACCTTGTCAAAGAGCCTTAAGGTTACCTCCGGTGCGGTTGCCTGGGTAGTTAGTATCTATCTTATAGCAGTTTCTGCTACCATGCTGCTCTTCGGAAGACTTGGGGATATCTATGGTAAAACACGCGTATTCCAGGTAGGTCTGGCAGTATTCATACTGGGTTCTCTTCTATGCGGAATCTCAAGTACCCTCCTTATGTTATTAGTATCCAGAGTAATTCAGGCCATTGGTGCTGCCGGATTAATGTCCAACAGCCAGGGTATCATTACTCAGGTCTTTCCTGCCAACGAACGAGGCAGAGCACTTGGCATCAATGGTACATTTGTTGCTTTAGGTTCTCTTGTCGGTCCTTCTTTGGGTGGATTTATTGTTGATTATGCCAAGTGGGAATACATCTTCTGGATTAATATCCCCGTTGGAATCCTGGTTATTATTCTATCCCTAAAGCTTCTGCCAAAGGCCGGTAAGGTTGTAAAAGAAAAAGTAGATTTTCCGGGTTCCGTACTGTTTATGGCCTTTATCGTATTGCTGTTTGGTGCTCTTGGACAAGTTCAGGAGCTGGGCTTTGGTTCACCGGTTATTATTATATGTCTGGTTGCTTCCCTTCCCTTCTTCCTCCTGTTCCTGCGAAGGGAGAAACGGCTGGAAATGCCCTTGCTGGAATTATCTTTATTTAAGAGCAAATGGTTTACAATCAGCTTGATCTGCAGCTTTATAAGCTTTATTGCCATCTTCTGCTCCAATATCATAATGCCTTTTTACCTGCAGGATGCTTTACAGATGTCTCCCGGAAGAGCCGGTGCTTTTCTGTCCATTTATCCCCTTGTGCTTGCACTGACAGCACCCATTAGCGGACATCTTTCCGATAAGATTGGCTCGGAGATCCTGACACTGGTTGGATTAGGACTTACCAGTACAGGCCTCCTGCTCCTGTCAACCCTGGACGCTGCTCCTAATTACGTGGTAATGGGAGTATATATTGCAATTATGTCCTTTGGTAATGCACTGTTCCAGTCACCAAATACTTCTCTTGTAATGTCCACGCTTCCAAGGAACAAGCTTGGTATCGGAGGCAGTATCAGCGCATTGGTCCGTAACCTGGGAATGATTGTTGGTATTACCCTTGCTACTACTCTGTTATATCAGTCCATGAGCGGAAAGTTAGGTTACCATGTAAGCGATATTGCTGCAGCCGGAACTCCTGCCTTTATCTTTGCCATGCGAATCGTATACCTGACAGCTTTTCTAATATGCCTTGCCGGTGTATTAATTACTGCTTTCAGACTTATATCAAGGAAGAAGGAAAAGAACAGGGCAGAAGTTTAAGCATATCATAGGAAATTGTTTTACAGAAGAAATTGTATTACAGTAGAATTATTTTTAATTTATAAAGAATTTATAGACATCTTTTGTGGAATAAAAAACAAGCTGTAAAATCATCTGCATCGTATATATATTGCAGATTTTTACAGCTTGCCTGTCCTCTTAATTTAATCTCATATTACCAAAGAACGTATCTTTTACAACTCCAAAGAATTCTCTTACATAGTAATGGATGGTCAGCATATCATCATTTGGTGCACCGAATCCGCTGACCTGCTCAAACCCCTGCTGTTTTGCCAGTCTTACAGCACGGTAAACATGAAATTGATTGGTAACTATTACGATTTTTTTCGTACTCTCAATGGATTGACCTGTTTCTCTGGTCATAATAATACCTTTACTGTTACGCAGATTCTCATAAGTATTAACAGAAGTATCTTCAAGTATTATCTTGCTACTATCTGCCCCAGCGGCAACAAGATATTCCTTCATTGCCAGGGCTTCCGTAATGTCTTCTCCTTTTCCTTGTCCGCCTGCTGCGATTACACAGGACTCGGGGTTATCATTCAGATAAACCAGAGCGGTATCCAGCCGGTTCTTTAATGCACGGGATACAGTGCTTCCTTTTACCTGCGCTCCTAATACGATTACATAATCCGCCCCAGTCGAAGCCTCCTTCTTCCCTTCGATTAGTATACTTCCTTCAACAAAGGTAAAACTTCCAGCCACAGCAATAAATATCAGCAGAAAGCCATATCGGATAAGCTTTGGAACAGGAATATGCTGAAGATGCAGGAATAAGAAGCAGAAGCTAAGCAGAAGACAGAATCCGCCCAGTGCCGGCCAGAACCACAAAAAAGCTGTGCCGAGTCCCGAATAAGATACAATTACAAAGAAATAAATTCCGCAGAACAGGAAAATCAGTAGAAAAAATAAAGCAAATGCAAGCATGGCATGGCCTCCTCTCCACCGGGTCGCCGGCTTCTTTTCAATCTATTTACTAATTTAAAAACTTATCTATTACTTTATCATGAAACAGTATAAATAGACCACTCTTTTTCTATTAATATTCATTAAGATTTCCTTGTGAAAATATTCCAGTTCCATCAGAAATTCATGTCATTCCCACGCAGGAAAATATTATTTCTATCAGCCTAATTCCTTACCCACTTTGAAAACTTATTATATAAAATAGCTTTGTATGAAATCCAACAAAAAGACACTACTCCAATAAAAGTAGTGTCTTAAATATCCGTAGTCTGCTTGCTTTAATTGCGGATAATGTAGTCAAAAGCACTCAATGCCGCATTGGCTCCCGATCCCATTGCAATCACAATCTGTTTATATGGACTATTGGTACAGTCACCGGCTGCAAATACCCCCGGGATATTCGTGTTATTATGAATGTCCACTTCAATTTCACCGGTACGGGAACGGGTAACTGTATCACCAAGCCAGTCAGTGTTTGGTACAAGTCCTATCTGTACGAACACTCCCTGTAGTTCTATGTGCTGTTCCTCGCCGGTGGTTCTGTCGGTAAAAGTTATACCGTTTACTTTATCTGTACCCGTTATTTCTTTTGTCTGTACATTCTTATATACGGTTACATTTTTTAAACTGTTCAGCTTTTCCTGCAGTACTGCATCTGCCTTTAATTCCGGCATAAACTCCAGTACAATAACCTTCTCTGCTATACCTGCAAGGTCAATGGCTGCTTCAATACCCGAGTTACCGCCTCCGATAACGGCTACTGCTTTGCCCTTGAATAAAGGTCCGTCACAGTGAGGGCAATAAGCAACCCCTTTGTTCTTAAATTCTGCCTCTCCGGGAACTCCTACATTTCTCCATCTGGCACCTGTACTTAAGATGACCGCCTTGCTTTTCAACACACCACCATTTTCCAGCTCTACTTCAATGAGTTCATTTTTCTTAAGACCTTTCGCACGAAGGGACTTTATAATATCTACGTCGTAGTTCTTTACATGCTCCTCAAGACTCTGCGCCAGCTTAGGACCTTCTGTATATTGAATCCCAATAAGATTCTCTATACCCATAGTTTCCAGCACCTGACCGCCGAAGCGTTCCGCTACAATCCCAGTCCTTATACCTTTTCTTGCTGCATAGATAGCAGCACTGGCACCTGCAGGACCGCCCCCAACTATCAGCACGTCAAAAGGTTCTTTCTCCTCAAGCTCCGAAGCTTCCGGAAGACTGCCAAGCTTTGCAAGGATATCTTCTACCGTCATTCTTCCGCCTGCCAGAAATTCACCATTCAGATAAAGTGCCGGAACAGCCAGAATATTCTTAGACTCAACCTCCTCCTTAAATACTCCTCCATCAATCATGGTATGAGATATATTAGGATTCAGTACACTCATAATACCGGCAGCCTGCACCACCTCCGGACAATTATGGCAGCTTAAGCTGATATAAGTTTCAAAATGGTATTTACCCTTTAAGTTCTTGATCTGCTCCTTTACTTTTTCTTCTATTTTAGGAGGTCTGCCGCTGACCTGAAGAAGTGCCAGTACAAAGGAGTTAAATTCATGTCCTAAAGGAATCCCTGCAAAGGTAAGACCCTTTTCTTCTCCTTTACGGCAGATTTGAAAGCTGGGAGTTCTTGCAAGGCTTACCGGTTCTATATCTATTTTTTCTGAAAGAGATGCTACTTCCTTCACAAAGTCTTCCAGCTCATTTGAGATATTATCAGAACCAACACTTAACTTAATTAGCAGGTCGCTTTCCAGGAGCTTTAAATATTCACTTAGCTGATTTCGTATATCTCTATCCAGCATTATTTTATACCCATTACATATCACAGACTTGCCTGCGATACTGCCACAAATAAAAAGAGTGAAAGAATCTCCGCGTGGCATCCTTTCTATTTATCATTTTCCTTCACTCTTCCTCCTTAAAATGATTTTCCATAGTACATGTTTATCAGTAATGCCAGATTAGATCTTTCCTACCAGATCAAGGCTGGGCTTTAAGGTTGAGCCTCCCTCTTTCCACTTGGCAGGGCATACTTCACCGGGATTGTTTCTTACATACTGGGCCGCCTTAATCTTATCCACCAGTACATCCGCATTACGGCCGATACTGCCTGCATTGATCTCAACTGCTACAATAATTCCATCCGGGTCAACTAAAAAGGTACCTCTGTCTGCCAGTCCGTCAGCTTCGATTAGGACATCAAAATTTCTGGAGATGGTATGGGAAGGATCACCGATCATGGTGTAGGTAATCTTCTTGATAGCCTCAGAGGTATCATGCCAAGCTTTGTGTGTAAAGTGGGTATCAGTTGATACAGAGTATACCTCTGCTCCCAGTTTCTTGAAAGTGTCATAATTACTCTGTAAATCTTCCAACTCTGTGGGGCACACGAAAGTGAAATCCGCAGGATAAAAACAGATGATGCTCCAATTTCCCTTGAAATCCTTTTCTGAAACCTCTACAAATTTACCGTTGCGAAATGCCTGTGCTACAAATGGTTTTACTTCTGTTCCGATTAATGACATAATTATTTCCTCCTAAGATTTTGATTTTATTGATAAATTATTATTAATAACTAATATTAGTAATCATTACTGTTATTATAATATAACAAATTAAGATTTATGTCAAGCATAAAATTACTAAATTTTGTGATTTTTCACATTCAGGAATTTTATTTGAATTGCCAGACAGGTTCTTTTCCGTGGGCTGTAACCGGCTTTTTAAAAAGTTATGCTTGGTTTTTTTCTGTTAGCAATAACCATAAGCTCCATGCAGTAGCTACTTGGAGCAGCTGATAAGCGAAAGCCATGAGCAGCGCAGATATAACATTAATATATTTATCTTTTAATACATTACTAGAGGATAGATTGTCCTTTTATATGCAATGGTATTCAATAAATTGTAATTGTTATATTGCAGATAAATCCTCTTATAGAAACACCAAAAGTATATTATGGCAATAAAAAACCGGTGAAATTTCTTAACAGAAATTTCACCGGTATGTATGGGAAGTCAGGGATTAAAAATCAATACGCAATAGGGAAGGTTATAATTAAAGCTTTGACATTAACCAGGTCATAGCTTCTTCTTCATTTAAGAAAGCCTGCTGAGGGAACTTAGATGAAATAGCTCTGTTGATCTGCATTTTAACAATTGCACTGTCAACGATGGAGGCTGTAGCGGCAAGATTATTATCTGCAAGCCAGTCAGCATGTTTAGCCATAACTTCTCCAAGATCGGACATTTTGTACTTTCTTAAGTCAGCAGCACTTACCCAGGGTTTATTACCCATTGCAGGTCCGATAACCTTTTCATACTGACTATGATATTCAATATAGTCTTCCTTTGTCCAAGAACCTACGGGTGTTTCAAATACTAGTCTTTTTTCAACATCGTAATTAATAGTATACAGCCCCTTTGGGTGTGTAATCATCATAATAATTTTCCTCCTGAGTAAAATATTATATTGTTGAAACAGAGATAATCTCTGTGACAAGCGATGAAAAAATTACAGATTGTTATTGATCAAATTCTACTAACTGCTGCTTTAATGTCTCTGCAATATTATACATTTCTTTAGAGCATTCTGCCACTAACTGTATCAGGCTATTCTGCTCTTCAACGGAGGATGAAACCTCTTCTGTTCCGGCAGCTGTTTCTTCGGATATACTTGCAACTGTTGCAATCATATCTTCTGCTTCTTTTGCATCTTCTGTTAAAGTGGCAGTTGCATTATAGGCAGCTTTTACTTTTACGCCGATAGAATATACTTTATCGGATATATCAGATATGGAAGCCACTGTCTTCTCGAAGGCCTTTTCCTGTTCCTGAGAGAGATCATTGGCTTTGGTAATCTGCATTACTGTATTTTCAATTCCCTGTTGTACATCGTTTATAATTTCTGTAATCTGCTTTCCGGATTCCGCTGACTGTTCTGCAAGTTTACGAATTTCTTCAGATACAACGGCAAAACCTCTTCCGTGTTCACCTGCTCTTGCAGCTTCAATTGCAGCATTCAAAGCTAACAGATTTGTCTGTTGTGCTACGCCTTTTATTACCTCTAATATTTTACCGATTTCTTTGGACTTGTCCATTAAGTCCGTGATTGCTCCCCGCATATTCTCAGTAAGAATCTTGTTCTCAGCCATTTTTTCTTCCTGGAATTTGATGGAACCTTTCACTTCTTCCATGGCATTGATTGCTCCGTCAGCAACTTTATCGGACTGTGCCATATCTTCACCGATACAAAGTATCATCTCGGTAATATTATTAATGCGTACACTTCCTTTTTCAGTTGATTCAGCCTGCTGCGTTGCGCCTTCTGCCAACTGTGTTATAGATAGTGTAACTCTGCTTGAAATATCACTCATTTCAGCTGATGATTGTTTTAACTCACTGGTCGAATAGGTTATGACATCGACAGAATCCTTTACACTGCCAATAAATTCTTTTATACCTGCAGGAAGATGACCTTGCGTTCTTGTGGATTCAGCGGCTGCCGCGACTTCCTGGTATGCCGTCTCTGTCACATTACCCGGATCAATTTCTCGCAATTTCTGGTTCAGTAAAATTGCAAGGCAAAGGGTAGCTGCTACTCCTATTACTACTGCAAAGATAACCATAAAAAGCAGAAGGCTTAAGGTACTGCCTCCTTTATTTAACAATGACTGGGCTTTAAAAAATCCGCCTGCGGTTACAAGAACAATGCTGCCTGATAAAACGGCTAAACTAGTGATAAAAACATTTTTTTTCAAGCCTTTTTCTCTGAAAATTTCCACTTTCAAGTCCTCCTGCAATTATAAGCTGTTTCTATAGCATTAAAAAAGCCATTTGTAGTTGATACCCCACAAATGGCTAATATTAACTACGGCAACCCGACTATCATAGTTTTCACCTTAGACTCGTGGCTTTGCGTCCCCATCTTTAGAAGGGTTTGCTATTTTCAATTAATTTGGATATAGAAATAAATTGCATAATTTGTAATTCTACACTATATTTCTAAATATCTTGCTATATTATGTCATATCATGTCTATTCGCATAATAAGATTATACACCAATTTGCTCAAAAGTCAAATTATTAATACACAATTTTACATAATAGTAAAATTTTATTTAACCGCAGTCTTATAAAGACAGACCGCCGTCAATTACGATTGTCTGGCCTACGATATATCTGGAGATATCCTGGCACAGGAAGTATGCAAGCTCTGCCACCTCTTCCGCTTCACAGAATCTCTTTGCAGGTACCTGCTGCTTGTAGGCTTCTGCTGCATCTCCCAAGGTATCCAGCATATCTGTTATAATAATTCCGGGTGCTATTGCATTGACACTGATGTTGTTTGCAATAAGTTCTGTACCAAGTACCTTGGTAAAGGCTGCAACTCCTGCTTTTGAGGCAGTATAGCTATAGGAGGCAGGAAGCATCTTAACGGCTGCAAGTGAACTGATATTAACGATTTTACCGGAATTCTGTTTGATCATATGGGGCGCTACCAGCTGGCACAGATTGAACATACCGGTCAGGTTGGTATTTATTACGTCACTCCATTCACTGTCAGTCATTCCGGTTATGGTATTATAGCGTACAATACCTGCATTATTAACCAGAATATCAATTTTTCCAAGCTTTTCGATTGTAAAGTCTACCAGAGCCTCAAGTTCTTCTCTTTTTGCCACATCACAACGGAAAATATATGCCTTTCTTCCAAAGCTCTTGATTTCTTCCTGTACTTTAAGGGCGGATTCTTCATTGCTTACGTAATTGATAACTACATCTGCACCTTCTTTTGCAAGCTTTACTGCAATCGCTCTGCCGATACCTCTGGATGCTCCTGTTACTAATGCTACCTTTCCTTCTAACATATCATGTCCTCCTTAAGCATATTATTTTATTTATATTAATTGTGTTTCTGTAAGGCTTTCAGTCTGTCTCCGTTCGGTGCAGGCTCACTGCCGTCAGTAATAATTTCTACGACTACTGGGCCTTTCGCTTCTTGTAAGAATCCCGTAAGCTCTGTTATCTGACTATTCTCGCTAATAACCATTGTCTTAAGACCGCAGGCTGCCATCATATCAGCTATGCTGATTCTCTTCTGGCAAAAGCCGTCAACTACTCTTTCAAACAGGAACTTATGTCCATGTTCTACAAAACCTAACATTGCATTATTTATAATAAAGTAAACGATGGGTAATTGATATTCCGCTGCAGTCAGTACTTCCATTCCATTCATAAAGAAGTCTCCGTCACCGGCAAATACCGCTACGCTTCGCTCCGGATAAGCCGCCTGTACACCGACTGCACCACCGATTGCAGAACCCATGGCCGCATAATTTAAATTGGTCTCAAAGTCTCCGCCTTCCGGTATAGAAAGATATTTAAAGGCATAATTCATGAATTCGCCCATATCTGCCATATAATAAGTATCCTTAGGCATATACTCCGGCAGCTGTTCCATGAACTCCTTAAGGCTAACTCCCGTATTTACCTTTTCCACGGGATTATTGATTTCCCCTCTTTCAAAGCCTGTCTGCTCAGCAGCTTTGGTATTCTGTATAAGATAAGGTAAAGCCACCTCTAAATCGGCACAGAGCTTAACATCCGTATCATAGACTTTTCCAAGCTCTTTCATATCCCAGTCAATGTGAATAACCTTCTTACCCTCAGTTAAGGCTTTACTGAAGTTATTGGTTGCATTCTCTCCCAAACTGGTTCCAAGGATAAGCAGGCAGTCGACAGAAGGGTCATTTACGTAAGCAGAGGCAGCATCTGTACTTGCAAAACCATAATTGCCAAGATTCAAAGGGAAATCCTTTGATACCACACCTTTACCCTCCGGTGTTGTAATAACCGGCCATTGCAGGTGCTCACTTATTTCTTTTATAAGTTCCGATTTTCCTCTTGCGCCTTTACCAGCCAGAATAAGTCCTTTCCCTGCTTCCTCTATTACCTTGCAGGCTTCTTCTAAACTCTTATTTTCATCTGACGCTGAAACATATACCGGTGCTGTAAAATCCGGAACTTCCCCAGGCAGGCTGGCAAGCTGAATATCAATGGGAACAGATAAAAATACAGGACCCATGGGAACTGTCAAGGCTGTCTTTATAGCCAGTTCAAGCTCCTTCATTACATCCTCTTCTTTTAATACCGTCTTACTGTATTTTGTAATTGGTCTGAGGATCTCTTCAGTATTAAGCTCCTGGATGGCCCCTTTCCCTATCTGCCATCTGTGAACATAACCGGTAAGGAACAGAACAGGCGCTTTGGCCCTGAATGCATCTCCCACACCGTTCATCATATTGTTCGCTCCGACACCGCCTGCACCCATACAAACCGCAAGCTTTCCGCTGACGCTGGCATATCTGGCGGCCATGTAAGCTGCACCGCCTTCGTTCTTGGCAACAATAGGTTTAATTGAAACGTCGTTTAATGCATCAAAAAGCGGACTGATTGTACCTGCTGGTATGCCGAATATATAGTCCACTCCTGCTTTTTTCAAGAATTCCAAAATCCCGTTAGCTATCCTCATTTGTAACTCCCTCTTATAATTAATATTGATTTTTTAAATAGTCATCTGCCAATTTACTGCAAGTCTCCATTTCCTCTTTGGTAAACTGGTGGTATTTTCCGATAGAAGCGATACAAATAATGGCTTTCACCTCATCCTCTCTTACAACCGGAATTATCATAATACTATCAATTCCAAAAAGAAAAAAAGCATCCGCTGATCTGGTGTCATTTTTGGTGTCATAGATTTCAATCGGCTGCTTTTTGGTCGTAATCTCCCTTAATATGAAGGTATCCTTAACATATACGGGATTCTGTCCATGTACTGTTTTCCATTTTTCAATTCCAAGTATATCTGTCTGTGTTTTGTAAAAGGGCTTTAGCCGGCCTTCTTCTACCCTGTGATAACCGACATCCTCTACAGTTGTTACTTCTGAAATTTTTTGAAATAATTCCTCCAGAATTGTTACTTCCATCCTTTTCTTCCTTTCTGAATCTTTTGTTTTTGTATCATGTATTACTAAAACTAATTTATAAAACTGTATTTATAATCTGTCTTAATAGTAAAATAAATACAGATTTTACCTTTTTTATTAATTTTTATTATCAATTAATACTATTTTCTTCTATTATAACACATTATTCGAACTTTTCAAATAGTTCTTCCAACCTAAATAAAAAAAATCTGACACAGCATATTTCCTCTTATCCGGCTTACTCATAAACACGGGGATTATGCTGCATCAGATAACTTAATACCCTTCTATTTGTTATTATATTGAAGGAAGACTTATAATTTTCAAAGTATAAAAATTACAAATATCTAATTATAATACCTTATATAATATTATTATTATTTCTGCTTAAATCCTTTGTAATTTTTACTTTAACTGCCTCTTTATTTTTTAATGTCATTACTTGATTTTAGCATCTCCTTTAGAGTGAAAAGCATGCATCAGAATAAAAAATACCAGCCCAGGAATTTTAAACACAAAATATTATATTTTCATTTTCATAACAAAAAGAACTGCCAAAAACTTATTGGCAGCCCTCTCTTATCTTTAAAGCTCATTATTATGTATACCTGTTACATTTCCATTTATATCTGTTACATACTTTCCTTTCGTCATGTCCAATATGACATATTCATTATCCCATCTGTCTTTGACAACCGCACATTTTCCTATGGCGATCTCAAAAGGTCCATGTATGACGATACCCCCCGCATTTAGAATCCTCTCAATTGCTTCTGGCACGGAAGCCACTTTAAAATCCACGGCCATTTCCTTTCTTTCCGTCTGAAGGACAACCTCTGTTACATCTTCCTCCATTCCTAATCCCACCATAGTCTCAGTCCTCCATAACCGCTTTAGACCCAGACTCTCACAATAGTATCTCATACCATCATCCAGATTGGAAACATATAACTCTATGCAATCTGCATTTCTAAATAGTGGCTTCATCTTCTCCTCCTGATATGCAGAATATGGCTGTTGATTTTACAGCCGCTGCCTGTTTTTATATGCATTATAACAAAGTGAAAATGACACCTGTATGTCTTATTCATCGAAGAAAGTACCGTAAAATGAAACTGGTGAAGAAATAAAAGAACCCTACGGTTTTCCTGCTACCAACTCTCTCAGGAACATTACCGATTTTATATGCTGTAAAGGTACAAATTTGCAGATGCAATATATAAATTCTACAATACAATATATAAAATAAGCATGTTACTGAAGTCGCGGAAATCCATAGGGCTCTTTTAATAACAATATTTGAAATGTAACAGCTTCCCTGGCCTATTTCAAATCAATTACAAGTTGTCAACAGTTGCTACTTTTTTATTTCTGCATCTCTTGCATACTGTTGTTTTGCTACCGTCTCCGGCAATAACCGGATATAATACCTTAATCCTTGTGGTCTTGCACAAGGGACAGGTTCCCCTTCCTCTGGAAGGAAGATTTCTTAATGTTTTACCTCTGTGGGGCTTTAATGCCATGTAGGTGTTCCTTTCTTTATAACCGTTTAATATCCAATACAGCGAATAAGGAATAACTGGTTCTTTAGATCAGCCTAATAATCAGTTCATTAATATTGCCGTACTGGTTTCTATATTTAGATTATAAAATTTTTCACATGGGTTTTCTATCACCAGAACTGTTCTGTATCAAACTTGAGCACGCCTCTTCTCCTCGCATAGGATCCGACGAATGCTTTGTTCGGAAAGAAAGAATTCCTCTGATAATTCTTCCACTGACCGTCCTGTCAGATACTTTTGATAGATTTCTTTGTTTCTCGTTTTGAGCATCTTTTTGGAACCGCTCTTTTCACCCCAGGATTTTTTGTCTCCTTCTTTACAGGGTATATATAAATAGTCTCCGCTGACATATTGCTGTATTATTTCAATGATTTCCTCAGGCAGCACTTCCTGGGCTTTAATATATTTCATAAACTTTGCTCCTCTAATCATGTTTTTAAGTTAGATGAAGCAAAGACCATAAAAAAAGCAGCAGGCTAACCTGCTGCAATAAGATTTCAAAGAAACCCTTACCTGAAATTAAAAGAAATACGATGAAAAGGTACACCAACTAAACCACCTGCTGCTGCCTGTGATTTATCCTGCTATATCTTAACATCGACTACTTAAAATATCAGATCTCCGAGCAAAGCATCGCCGATTCACTAATTTGTGGTCTCTGCGCGGAGATACGTTTGCGATCTACTGCCTTTAAAGATTTCATAAGGATTCCCTTCTAAGGTAACTCATACCGTAAGTTTAATAATAGTTATATCTATTATAGCAAATAATTACAAAATGGCAATATCAAAAACAAATCTGTATTGTTTTTGATTAATAACCCGTACATGGTAACCGCATAAAGTAATTACTTATAAATATACAGATAAGCTTTCTTTACATATAGAATCTTTCCAGGGAGGGTTTTCTTAATGTCAATGAAATGACGACAGTTGTGCCTGGCTGTAAGGATACCGTAGTTTGAAACAATATAACAGGTTTGGTATTTACTCAACAGCCAGGTACAACTTGCCTCCAATATAGTGAAATCCTGGTCCGAATATGAATAAATGCAGGCCCGTCTCATCAGACTTCACCAAAGCTATTCTCCTATATTTCCCGTTTGATTCTGTATATTAAACCTTAAAGCGACTAACAGCATCCTTCAATTTTCCAGCACTGTTACTGCTTCGCAGCATCTGCCCCTTTACTTCATCCGTCTGTGCTGCAATATCTATAATCTTCTGAGAAATATCCTCTGTTCCTGAAGCACCTTCATTCACAGTCTTAGCCACATCCCCCATAGCCTTTACAATACCATCTACAGTCGCCGACAATTCTTCGGCGGTAGCACTGAAATCCGTTACAAGTTCGTCCATATCAGCCGCATCACTCTGGTATTGTTCACTGATATCATAAAAGGACTGATAATCGTGCATCACTCTGGTATCTATGTACTCCATGATATTCCTTGAATTATCAGACAAACCATTAACAGAAGAGACCACTTCTGCGGTTACCTTTTGTATTTCTGTTACTGTTTTTTGGGAATCCTCTGCCAGCTTTCGAATCTCATCTGCTACCACAGCAAAGCCCTTTCCGGATTCTCCCGCTCTGGCAGCTTCAATTGCTGCATTGAGAGCAAGTAGATTTGTTTGAGAAGATATCTGTAAGATTGCGTTTGATAAAATTCCAATCTGGTCTACAGCCTTGGATTGCTGCAATGCAATTTCCAGCTTCTCTTTTGAACCGGCATATATTTCTTTTGCGAGATTTTGTGATTTTATTAAGTCATTTTTTATTTCAATTGCCCTTTTGCTGTTTCTATTGGCCATTTCGGCGCCATTTTGCGCTTTAGCCGCCATGGATTCAATGGCAGATTCCATATCAGAAGAGAAAGCATTCACTTCTTCTGCCGTGGCAGCAGTTTCCTCCATTCCTGCCGATACCTCTTCAGTAGCAGCTGAGATTTCCTCTGTGTTGCTACTTAGCTCCAATACACTTTTATTTACAGAAACTACTGCATATTCTACATTCTTTGACTCAGATACTACTTCAAGAAAAGAATCCTTGACACTGCCTAGAAATTTGTTAAGGGCGATGGACATAAAAGCAACTTCATCCTTGCCTTTCACAGGGAAATTGTAGGTCAGATCATTATTTTCCTCGGCAACAATTAATCCTTTTTTTAGCAAGTTAATAGAGCCCAATATACTGATACACAAATAAATAATTATTATTATGCCTAAAACAAAGGTTACACTAAATAAAATCACTACAAAGGTAAGGGATCTGTTAACCGCTTTATTTGTTTGATTGCTTGAATAATCTGCATATTCAGAATTGTAATCAATCAGTGCAATTGTAGAATTATTCGCTGCCGTCCAGTTTGCATAAACATCCTTGAATTTACTCCAGGCTTTTTCATTTTCATTGGACATGCCAAGCTGAACGATTTCAGGTTCGTACTCCATAAAAACACTCCAGTTATCCTTAAATTCCTGCAGTATCTGCCGATCCTCCTCATTGCTTACGAGAGAGGTTTCATATAGTTTGGTATGTTCATCTATCTGCAGAAGCAGTTGATCTAATTCTGTTTTAATATCTTTTAGTTTGCTTTCATCCGTTTCAAGTAAGATCTGCTCGATCAATCTTGGCACATCGGATACGGCACCGTTCATCCAGCCCATATTCTGCATACTGGGCACTGCCATGGTACGGACATCATTAGAATTCCTGTAGATGGTTCCCAGACCTAAATATGTAACAACACCAGAGAGTGCAAATAAAAATAAAATCAAAGAAAATCCACCAATTAGCTTCGCCTTAATACTCATAAAGTTACCTCCGACCTATTCAATTATTTAAATTCTTCGTTAAAACCTCAAAATATCCTCTCTTATTTGTAGTGGATTGTCTTTTTTTACCAGATGTAAAATAATGTCAGTTCTTATGAGCAGGTTAAATTTAACATATTACTCTCTTACGATCTAATTATAAACCAGGGTTTTATATATAAAGAATAGCAAAGATTAATCATGTTATATTAAGAACAAAGAAAATGCCTCACAGCCCAAAAAAAGGCCCGTGTTGAAAAAGTGGGTACCAGCATAAATGAATAATTTTTATCCAGAGAGAACTTCTTCTAAACAGAACCATAAAAGCAGAAAATACTACTACATATGAAGTTGTGATTTGTTGCAATAAGTATTTTATTGGCGTATCACGTCGAATTTGAGAATATTTTATCATTAAGTTTTTATAAAGTCAATTCATGTTTTTCAATAAAACCATAATAATTATTCAGCAATAAAGGTCTATATTTCGGATAAGGAAACAGAGAGATAATATATGTAAATATAACCAAAACGGTCTCCATGAACGAACAGCAAAATGACACTGTCGTCGCATAGAGACCGAAGAAGGCTATAACTTGATAGTTGTTGCTATTGCTCAGAATAAAATATTCTGTCTGGACAGGTACAGAAAGCAGCTATCGAAATCAGGCGTAGTACTGTGCCTGTGCGTTGTAGAGAGAAGCATAAATACCTTCCAGCTTCAACAACTTTTCATGGTTACCTCTCTCAGCGACCTTACCGCCATCAAGGACAATGATATCATTGCAGAACTTACAGCTGCTCATTCTATGGGATATATAGATTGCTGTCTTTCCGTTTATCATATTGTTAAAATTCTCATAAATCTCAGCTTCTGACAGTGGATCAAGAGCCGCAGTAGGTTCATCCAATATTACAAAAGGCCCATCCTTATAAAGAGCTCTTGCAATCGCCAGCTTCTGTGCCTCTCCTCCTGATATTTCAACTCCCACACCATTGCTCTTATACAATCTGGTGTTTAGTCTGTCCGGCATAAGTTCCACTCTTTTCTTCATACCTGACTGCTCTAATACCTTCCACATTCTATCTTCCTCTATTTCACCTCCGGAGGAGAGGTTCTCTCCTAAAGGTAAAGCCAGCAGTTTAAAGTCCTGAAAGACTACGGAAAATATCTTTGTGTACTCTGCATAATCATAGTATTTTATATCAATCCCATTTAAGAGTATTCTTCCCTCTGTGGGATCATAGAGTCTGCACAGCAATTTGATCAAGGTTGTCTTCCCTGCTCCATTTCTTCCGACAATAGCAAATTTTTCTCCTACATTAAATTTAAGGTTTATATTATCCAGAATCTTATTCGCCGTACCGGGGTACTGAAAGCTGACATTTTCAAGACTGAATTCATAATCACCGTCAGAACGTTTTTCAACCGGTAAGGTTCCCGTATAATGGACATTGGGCCTATTGATAAATTCCGTATAGCTGTTTAAATATTCCGCCCTGTATTTGAAATTATTGAATTCAATTATTTCTGTACTGATAGAACTGGTAAGCTCGAGTATTGCTCCCGCATACATGAAGACTGCTCCTATACTGATAATGCCATAGATTGCCTTACCTCCCACTACGATATATACCATAGCCGAGGTCAGCTGGGTAAGAAAAACGATAACCCCCGTATACCTTCCATCGGTAACACCCCATCTTAGGTAAAAGCCGTTTACACTGGTCATGATCTTCCCGAAATAATGTCCTATCAGATCCTGCATGCTGTAGATACGAATATCCTTTCCATACTGATAATTATTCATGATTGCAACCATGTAGTTTGCCAGGGAATTGAAATGTTCATTTGTCTTTCCCATCTCATAATACTTTTTATAGGATTTACCGGATAATTTAAGGGATATGAACATTACAATGCCAAATATAATTATCAACAGTACAGAGGACCAGGGAGAATTAAAGAAGTTCCTGCTGCTAGAATCCACCTGGGTAAACAATGATATTACAAAAGCAAAGGACAAAAGGATAGCAAATCCTTTCTCAATCAGGTTGTACATACTTTGAATCTGTTCGTCGATTCCCCCTGTGCTGCTCTCACCGGTCTGAACACGTCTGATGGCATCCATGGTCTCTGTTCGTTCAAAAACTTCATATTCCATGGTATAGGCCTTATCCGCAGTCTTTAGGAAAATGGTATCTGCACAGGTTTCCTTCAATACCGTAACAGACTGTCTGCAGGCTTTATTAATAAGATTCAATACTAAAGTCGAAATCAACAAGATTGCAATATCTGTAATACTCTCCTTATATTTCCCTTCAAATACCTTGTTCAGAACTCTTCCATAGAAAACCAGATGTACAAAAGGCTGAACTGCTCCGGTTAAAGCTCCGAGAATCATTATCCAGAGGATATTTGGGTGATCGGTCTGAATCAGCTTAAGAAAGCTGTAAAAATCATACCAGATTTTCTTCAGTTTCATATTCGTCCTCCTTATAGTACTGGCTCTGTACATTAAACATTTCTGCGTATTTTCCTTTTTGATTCATTAGAATATCATGGTTGCCTTCCTCAGCAATACGTCCGTTCTCCAGAAATAAGATATGATTGCAGAATCTGGTGGAAGCCAGACGATGTGAGATAAATAAAGAGGTCTTTCCTTTCAGCAGTCCCTGATATTTCTCATAGAGTTCACTCTCGGCAATCGCATCCAGTGCAGCCGTCGGCTCATCCAGTAGGAGAAGCCTGGCTTCCTTGTATAAAGCCTTTGCAAGCATCAGCTTCTGCAATTCACCACCGGACAGCTGTATACCGCTGTCATCCATATCTTTATTCAGATAGGTATCCGTACCTTTCTCCAGCTTGTCTATTTTGGACTTTAAGCCTGATAACTCCAGTGCTTTATTGAGCTTTTCCTTATTAATATACTTCGTTTCTTCTCCGCTGATATTTTCCCCTATGGTAAAGGACAATGTGTTAGAATCCTGGAACACAACTGCTATCTTTTTGAAATAGCCTTCAATATTCAGCTCCTTCATATCGACTCCATTGATGAGAATCCTTCCTTCTGTCGGCTGATAGAAACCGCACATCAGCTTAACAAGAGTGGTCTTACCCGCACCATTGATACCAACCAGCGCAAAGGTATCTCCTTTTTTCATATGGAAACTTACATCTCTCAGTACATAATCAGAAGCACCTTTATAACGGTAGGATACGTGGTCAAAAACAATATCAAAAGCGGTATCTTCCTCTGTAATTTCTTTCCCGCCTTTGTGCTGGAACTTATCTTTCATATCGATAAATTCTCTGAAATCTGAAATCATCAGTAAATCTCTGCTTATCTTTGATACTTCCTCGGTAATCTTCATGACCCAGGTAGCAAGACCTCCAACAATTCCGATGTATAACACGAAATAGGATACTTTCAGCCCGTTCATCAACAGATATATCAGGTATCCATAACAGACAGCATCTCTGACAAACTTAAGGATTACTTCTACTACATCATTGGCATAATAAGCTCCCTGTATCTTCATTTTGATATTTCTCAGGCTGCGGTTTGTCTTGTCATATACCCTGTCTATAAGCCGGTTTAGCTGATACATCCGGATATCTTTTCCTGCCTTTAGGTCAAAGGCCTGCTCCTGCAGATATTTCTGAGTGACATTTAATTTTGACATCTCATCTTTTTTACTGTGCTCATAGATCTTGGCTCTGTTATATACCAACATCTGAACCAGGGATATTACCACCAGAAGCAGAAGGATTACAGGATTGATTACTCCGATGATTGCAGCATAAGCTATCATCCCTAAAAGGTTCGTCAGAAGTTTTACATTATGATGCATAATACCTTCGATGCCCTGTTGATTTGTATAAGTACTTCTGAGTGCCTTTTCCTTATCCTCTCTGACACCTTCATTTTCATACAGCTGATAATCCATCCCCATACACTTACTGAACAGCCTGTGGGAAAATAACATCATTCTGATATCAATGTACTGATTTCTGTTTCTGGAGGTCAGAAATGCCTGTATGGCTGCAATAACTCCGTAGATTGCAAATAAAATAATTATGTTTCTTATAAATACATCAATGCCTGCTTTATCTTCCAGAAGTCCGATTACTACGGAAGGAACAATTACAGCTCCCAGAGGCATCAATACCCCAAAGATGACTTCTGCAATACCGTAACCGATTAGGGACTTATCATAATTCCACATACCAGAAAGCATAAAACGGTAGTTACTAAACAGGGAATAAGGCGATTTACTTTTATTCATATATACTCTCTCCATTCAGGCCTGACGGCTAATTCTTAATAACAACTTGCTTGTTTGGAAGAGAAGCCCGGAATCAATGTAATCCGCATTCATACCGGACTTCCTTCCCAGGAAGAAATTCTTACCTCGCACTTACCCTGTTATATTAGCATATTCTCCCGGCAGGTATGAAAAAAGTGCACGAATGGTAAATTTTCGTGCACCACTGGTATAATACCATACTGGTTATACTAAAGCGGAAGCATTATTTCGGTTACAAAGACCCCCGGTTCATTTTTTCGATTAATATATCCTTCATACTTTTCAACAATATTGTTGATGCGCTTCAATCCATGCCCATGATTTCCTCTTTTGGTGGTGATATAGTCTTCATCAAGTTTTCGGATAACCTCACTTGTTGAATTCGTTACGGATATATATAGCTGCTTTTTAAGAACCCCGATATAAAATCGTATAAATCTGCCTTCTGTCCTGTCCTCCATTTTCTCACAGGATTCCACCGCGTTATCTATGAGGTTTCCAATCAGCACACACAGGTCAATATCCGATACGCTTAATACAGCGGGTACCTCTGCCTTATAATTAATCTCTATATCACCTTTTAAAGCTAGTGATAACTTGGAGTTAAGAATCGCATCCACATGTACATTGCCGGACTCTATCAGGTGGTTGATACTGTCAAGGTCTGACTCCAGCCTGTTAAGATAGCTGTTTGCCTCCTCTGTCTGCCCTAATTTCAAAAGTGCTTTCAGGGTCTGCAAATGGTTATGATAGTCATGTCTCCAGCCACGCATAGTCATGTAAATATTCTGAACTTCAACCACTTGCTTTGCTAACAGCTGGTTCTGATACAGCGTAGCGCTTTCCTCATAGCTCTTCTTTAAGTAGCGGCTGTTGCTTTCCGTCAGCAGATACAACAGTAATAATATATATTCATTTATAACCATACTTTGTCTATAATATACAGCACCTCCCGCCACTACCGCTATGGCTAAGTAAAATAGTAAATGATAGACAACAGACATTTTGCGGGATCTTACATGAAACAACTCAAAGGAAAACAACAGAAGGCACACCATTACCATAAGGCTTGCAAATTCTGTATGAAGTAACTTATCCAGTACAAACCATATGCCACCGGTAAACAGGGGAATCACAGCGAAAGGCCACATATATCCAAGCCCCTTACCTTTGATGCATTGAAAGGAGCTGTAGATAGTCATGATCGCTACCGGCAGAATCTCCAAAATGATAAACATCAGTCCAGTCCTCCCTTATAGAATCTGATAAACGCTTCGTTTACGGCAGTATAAGAATTCCTGCTGATAGGTATTTTCTCTTTTGTGTTAATAATACATTCTGTTCTGGTTATTTTCTCTATACAGTTAAGATTAACAAGATAACTACGATGGGTTGGGACAAAGCCTTTTTTCAGCTGTTTCTCCATCTCACCCATATTCATTTTCACCTCATAAACCCTATCTGTTGTATGAATTCTTACGTAATGCCCCAAGGCCTCCACATAGTTTATAGCTTCAGTATTTAGTTTGATATTTTCCCTGTCCACCATTATAATAATATAATCTGCTTCTTTTGTAAGCAGGCTTTGAACCCGGTCAAGTAAAGGAAATAACTGAGTCTCTGTAAGGGGTTTTAATAAATACCTTACAGCTCCTACTTCATATCCTTCAAATACATATTCCTTGCTGTTGGAGAGAAATGCAATTGTCACATGCTTGTCTACCTGCCTGATATTTCTTGCCAGCTCTACTCCATTCATCTTATCCATTTCAATATCCAACAGTATAAAGTCAAAGGAAAAGTTCCCCTGGTTCTCAAAGAGCATTTCCTCCGCACTCTGGTATACACTGATTTCACACCTTTTCTCCTGCTTTATTTCCCACTTATCTATTAATTCCTTTAAATATACATATTGAACTTTTTCATCGTCACAATAAGCAATTCTCATATCTGACTCCCAACTGTTTCATAGCACGGGTAATTAATTAAGTAGAGTTTAAATACTTCCTACACGCCTTAACCCGCTGCCTTTCCTCTGTTTTCTTTAATAGATGTATTTTAACATCTAGTTACCGGATTGCAAAGTACTTTTTCACCACCAGCATTTCAGGTGAAGCAATCTGCCTTTTCTATAAGAAAAAGAAAGCTCCAGTACTTGTCTTTACACATTGGATCGAATTAATTGATCCATTATGAGTTGAAAAGTTCTGGAGCCTGCAGTTTTGTTGTAATATCTTTTTATATACTTATATCTTAAATCTTGAGACTGCCTGTCTCATTTCTTTTGTCCGGTTTCCTAAATTAACTGCAGACGCGGCTACATCCTCCGTGGACTTTGCGATTTCCTCCGTTGAGGCAGAGATTTCTTCGGAGGAAGCAGAGGTCTCCTCTGATACGGCAGAGATCTCTTCAATTCTGCTCATAATATCATTCTTCTCTGAATTTATAGAGTTAGCAGACTGATTGACCCTATCGATCTTAGGCAGTATTTCATTTACTGCTTCTATAATTGCATGGAAGGATATAAGCGTTGATTCAATAGCCGATGACTGGTTCGTGAATTCACTGCTTACAAAACCGGCAGTTTCCATCATAGTCTCGCCTTCCTTTTGTATGTCATCAATCAATACTGAAATGTTAACTGCAGAAGCTCTGGACTGTTCAGCAAGTTTTCGTATTTCTTCTGCCACTACTGCAAAGCCTTTACCCGACTCCCCTGCTCTGGCAGCTTCAATTGCTGCATTTAACGATAACAGATTGGTCTGTTCGGATATGGAATTGATTAAGTTCGTAATCTCATTTATCTTACTGATATTCTGATTAAGGTTTGCAATACCTCCCTCAAACTTGGAGAAGGCAACATTTAAATCATTAACTGATTTTGCAAGGCTTTGCATTTTTTCGTTACTTTCCTGGGAGGAGTTAAAGATTTCCCCTGCATTGCCGTCTACTTTTTTGATATCAGCGGTTATTCTGTCTATATTGGAGCCAAATACACTGATACCTTCTGTAATTTCAGCTAATGCGTCTGTCTGGGAAACAGTACCTCTTGCTACTTCCTGAATCGAATTTGTCATTACATTGGTAGAGGCACTCATTTCCTGGGATACAGCGGATAAGCTTTCTGCATCTTCATCTATCTGTGTAGAGTTGACAATAACAAGACCAAGCATTTCTTTTAAAGACTCCTGCATAGAATCAAGGCCGTTTAACATCTGCCCTACTTCATCCTTTATCTTTAAGTGCTTTTCACTGATCTTCACTGTGAAATCTCCCTGAGCGATTGGCTTCATATAATTTACTGCCAGTTTAATGCCTTTGGTAATACTGCCGGAGATAATGAAAATAAGGACACTGGAGATTATCAGGAAAATAACTGCCAGTACGATGCAGACAGCTGTGAGCCAGGTAAGTTCAGAGAGCAGCTCACTGTTTTCTATTGTAACTCCCAAAGACCAGCCGGTATCTCCTACCGGAGTATATGCCATGAATTTATCTACTCCTGTATAATAATAATTACCGGAACCTGCTTCACCGGCAACCATTTTCTTCTCCAGCTCTACAAGAGACTTCAGGTCTGGATTTTCTTTCACATTTTCGAAGTCATTATCCTGCTTATTCACTAATTCCTGGTTGTAGTGTGCAATCTTTACCCCATCTTTGTTAAGCATAAATGCTTTACCGGTATCACCGAAGGTAATTGCATTTACTATGTTACTGATTTCACTGCCATCTTTTAAGGCTGTCAGTACTCCTGTTACTTGTCCGCCTTTTATGACAGGCACTGCATAGACTTCAACAATTATGCCTTCACTCTTGCTCATCAGAGGATCTGAGGCATTGGCTTCCCCTTTTGTTGCTTTGGCAAAATAATCTCTGTCAGCTACATTTGAATTGGTGCCGTTACTAAAAATTGCATTTCCCTCCAGATCTACAATGCCCATTTTGAGATATCCATTCTTCTCAATTGCTGCTGCATAACGTGCCAGCTTCTCTTCATTGCTCAGTGTGTCATCTGTGAGGAATTCATTTTGTGCCAGAGTTTCCAGAACCGAAAGCTGCCAGTTAATCTTACTTTCAACTACTTCTGCTCCCTGCTCGACCATTGCCTCCATGGTCTTTTCAGCTGTCTTTTTTAATGCGGTCTGCGCACTGAGAATTGATAATACACTTACCCCGGTTATTACAGTAAAGACTAACGCTACAGTAAATAAAATAAGTTTCGTTCTAATGCTCTTCATCTTTAGCTCCCTTTCCCATGAAAAATTTCATCTGATGCCCTACTATCAGCATGACATTTTAATACATTATACCACATATCTCGACATTGTGAATAGAAACCTTTAAGGTGTGCGGATTTTTACTTTTAACTGGTATTTTTGCTTAATTTACTTATATGTTAAAGCGGGCAAAACCTTCTGTAAGCAAAGGCAGTAAGGCATAACTGGATGCCTGCAAAGCAATGGATTAAAAAGAGAGTATCCCTAACCAATGAACTGCCCCATAAGTCAGACTAAAAATCTAACGTATAGGAGGTCAGTTCAAATCTTTTAGGAATACTCTCTTTTTCTATTATTATATCATTACATATTCTTTTAATAATCCAGTTACGGAAACCGATAATACAATTTTATCTATTATAGATTATTCTGTAATATCAGCATACTGGAAGTACCAGTATCCGTAAGGAGAATGCCAGGAACCTGTAATTTTTGAGCTCTGAAGATAGAAGTCATTGTAATAAGCAACCGGTATAACGCCAGCTTCTGACATCATTAAGTCTTCTGCCTCATGCAGATATCCGGAACGAGTCTTAGGATCTGTCTCAGCAGCTGCTTTCTTCATTAACTCATCATATGCAGGATTATTGTACTTCGCATTGTTGTTACCGTTTGTACTAACCATAAGGTCAAGCATGTTGGAAGGATCATTGTAATCAAATAACCAACCGTCACGGCTTGCTTCATAATCTCCGGCACGACGCATAGGAGTAAAGGAAGCCCATTCAACAACGTTAACATTTACAGTAACTCCAAGCTCTTTCCAAGCCTGCTGTAAATACTGAGCAACAACCTTGTGGTAACCGGAATCATTGATGGAGTAGTTAATAACAGGGAAATCTTTACCGTCAGGATAACCGGCTTCTTTCATAAGTTCTTTTGCTTTTGCAACGTTTCCAGCATGATCTTCAACGTTGATATAAGGAGCTCCGCCGTTAGCGTTATCCATAAAGTTGCTGCCATCCCAATCTGCAACACCAGTACCAATGAAGTTAGAAGCAGGAGTATAGGTTCCCTGCATTAATGTGTTAGCTACGTATTTTCTGTCAATTGCAAGGCTTAAGGCCTGGCGTACTTTCGGGTCAGAGAACTGATCAAGTGTGTTGTTAAGATCGATATAGTAAGTTCCTAACAGAGGATCAATGTGGAATTCTGGATTACCCTGCAGTGAAGGAATTTCAGCTGTAGGAACATCTTTGATCATCATTGCTTCACCACTCTGGTAAGCACCATAGGAAGCATTTGCATCTTCAATCAGGAGAAGCTTAATGGAATCCAGTTTAATTGAAGCAGCATCCCAGTAGTTGGGATTCTTAGTAAACAGGATGTAGGAACTGGGTACCCACTCAGTGATATAGAAAGGACCATTGCTGATATATGTTTCAGGCTTTGTAGCCCAGGCATCACCGTTCGCTTCGATTGTTGCCTTATTTACAGGGCTTAATACTCCGAACGCTGCAAGCTTATCAAAATATGCGCAAGGATTTGAAAGTTCAACTTTAAATGTTGTGTCATCAGGTGCAGATACTGCTAAAGCGTCGATGTCACCGCCAGCAGCTTCAGCATAACCTTTAACCATACCAAGTACTGTCTCGCCATAAGGAGCAGCGGTAGCAGGGTCAGCAACACGTTTCCAGCTGTATACGAAATCATTTGCTGTTAAAGGAGAACCATCAGACCATTTTAAACCTGCACGAAGCTTAAATGTCCAGGTAAGGCCGTCAGGGCTTACTTCATAAGACTCAGCAGCGCCGGGGATAACCTTGTTATCCTTATCAATTGCTAACAGGGTATCAAATGCAAATAATAGCATGTTACCACCATCAACAGCACTGTTAAGAGCAGGATCAAGAGTTTCAGGGTTGGGACCGATCTGTGCTACCAGCTGTTTTGCTGATTCAGAAGGTGTGTCTGTGGTGCCGGCATCACTGCCGCTGTTAGTACCGTTACTACCGTTGTTCTTATTAGTGTCAGCTTTGCCGCAAGCCGCAAGAACTGTTGTTGCCATCATAATAAGAATTAATAAAAGTGAAAGCTTTCTTTTCATAAATTTCCTCCTTTTAAGGTTTATATACAATTCACCGTTTCGGTGAGATTGGGCAATATCAGGGAACCGTTATTATTTTACACGGTCAAGGTGGTGGCAGGCTGCATAATGTCCGGCGGATACTTCCTTAAATACCGGTTCTTCAGCAGCACAACGCTCATCCGCATAAGGGCAGCGGGTTCGAAAGCGGCATCCGGAAGGCGGAAATACGGGACTTGGTACATCCCCTGCAAGGACTATACGCTTGGAGTTTCTTGTAGTTTTCGGATCTGCAACGGGGATTGCAGAAATCAGGCTTCGTGTATAGGGATGAACACTATGAGTTGTTAATTCATAACTGTCTGCTAATTCTACCAGCTTACCCAGATACATTACGCCGATACGGTTGGAAATATGCTTTACTACGCTGAGATTATGGGAGATAAACAAATAAGTAAGTCCCATATTAGCCTGGAGTTCTTCAAACATGTTGACTACCTGGGCCTGAATGGATACATCCAGAGCAGAAATCGGTTCATCACAGACAATGAATTCAGGGTTAACTGCCAGTGCTCTGGCAATACCTACACGCTGACGCTGTCCGCCGGAAAATTCATGGGGATAACGATTGGCATGCTCCGTATTAAGACCAACAAGGCTTAACAGTTCAACTATACGGTCGCGGCGTTCTTTTGCATTAGCCGCCAGCTTGTGAATATCTATGGCTTCACCTACAATATCACCAACTGTCATACGAGGGTCCAGACTGGCGTATGGATCCTGGAATACTATCTGCATCTTTCTGCGGTAAGGAAGCATTTTTGCATGAGTAATGTCTTTACCGTCATATATTATCTTACCTCCCGTAGGCTCATGGAGGCGAAGGAGGGTTCTGCCGGTAGTCGTCTTGCCACAACCGGATTCTCCTACCAGACCGAGGGTTTCTCCTTTGTTTACAAAAAAGGATACATCATCTACAGCCTTTACTACTCTTTTCTCTCCGAATTTTCCGCCATGTACGGGAAAATACTGTTTAAGGTGCTCTACCTCGACCAGTTTCTTATTTTCCATTGGTCTGCACCTCCCCTTTTTCAAATTTCTCTTTATCCAAGAGCCAGCAGGCACTGTAATGATCCTCTGCAACCTGTGTGTACGCAGGCATTGTACGAAGACAAATCTTCATACAGGCGCGGCAGCGGGGTGCAAATGGACATCCGGCCGGCGGATTCAGCATATCTACAGGCTGACCTTCAATGGGGATCAGCTTCTTATGGTCTGTGTCATTCAGACTTGGAACACTTTGCAGCAGTCCTTTGGTATATTCATGAGACGGATGATAGAAGATTTCATCTGTAGTTCCTGTCTCTACAACCTTACCGGCATACATTACGGCTATTCTGTCACACATGCCGGCTACTACACCGAGATCATGGGTTATTAGAATAATGGCCATTCCAAGCTTATTCTTAAGTTCCGTCATCAGCTCCAGAATCTGTGCCTGAATGGTTACATCAAGAGCTGTTGTGGGTTCGTCTGCAATCAGCAGTTTCGGTTCACAGGCAAGAGCCATGGCAATCATAACACGCTGACGCATACCGCCGGATAATTCATGAGGATGCTGTTTCAGACGTTTTTCCGGCTCGTTGATACCAACCAGCTGAAGTAATTCCTTTGCTCTGTCAAAAGCCTGCTTTTTATTTTTATCAGTATGGAGCAGGATTGCTTCCATTATCTGATTACCGATAGTGAATACGGGATTCAAGCTGGTCATGGGATCCTGAAATATAATGGACACCTCATTACCGCGAATCTTACGCATTTCTTTTTCTTTCATCTTATTGATATGATGGCCGTTAAAATAGATATCTCCGCCTATCATACGTCCCGGATGTGCAGTAATTCCCATAAGGCTGTAGGCCGTTACGGATTTTCCGGAACCGCTCTCTCCAACTATTCCCAGTACTTCGCCTTCTCTGACAGACAGAGAGACATCATTAAGGGATTTTACTTCACCTGCAGGGGTAAAGAATGAGAGCCGCTCATTTTGTATATCAACTAAATATTCATTCATTTTAAGTTACTCCTCTCCACCTGTCAGCTCTTCATCTTGGGATCGAATGCATCACGCAGACCGTCACCAAATAAATTGAAGCTGAGGATAATGAGACTGATGGTGATAGCCGGAGCTATCAGCAAATATGGATAAGTATTCAAACCATTTACGGCATCACTTGCAAGGGAGCCTAAGGAAGGCAGCGGAATCGCAACACCTAAACCCAAGAAGCTTAAGAAGCTTTCCGTAAAAATGGAGGCTGGAATCTGTAAGGTTGTTGTTACAATCAAAGTACCGATACAGTTGGTCAGCAGATGCTTGCGGATAATACGTCCGTTAGAAGCACCCAGGGCTTTGGCTGCGGTTACATACTCACTTTGTTTTAAAGTGAGTACCTGACTCCTTACGATACGAGCCATACCAACCCAGTAGAGCAGTGCAAATACCAGGAAGATACTGATAAGATTGACACCTACTGTCTGTATCCATTGAAAGCCCGGCTTTGTAGCCAAAGTTGTCATGGGTTCCTTTATGGCAAAGGAGATTAATACTATCAATAAAATATCTGGTACAGTATATACAATATCCGCCAGACGCATCATTATCATATCTGTCCAGCCGCCAAAGAAACCAGCTACGGAACCATAAAGTGAACCGATTATTAAAATGATTCCTGAAGCGATAAGGCCGACTAACAGAGATATCCGGCTTCCCACCATCAATCGTACTGCATAATCACGGCCAAGATTATCCGTTCCCAGAAAATGAGGGAATACCTTCTCACCGGAATCAATCCTTGCCTGCTCCTGTACAGAATAGGTCATAGGCTTTAAGTATTCGGAACCCTGAATCTGCTGGTCATATTTATAAGGATATAAACCGGGAACGAAAAAGGAAAATATCATTATAAACAGAATGATAGCAAGGCTTACCATTGCAACCTTATTCTTACCCAATCTTTTTAATGCATCTTTCCAGAAGCTTACGCTGGGGCGCATCAGCACCAGGCTCTGCTTCTCATCATCAGTAGCGGGCAGAAAGTCATCTACCTTTAACTGAAAGCTCAATATATTCTTTTCCTTCATATCTTCCTCCTAATTCAGCTGAATACGAGGGTCGATTAATTTATAAACAATATCAACCAGGGTATTCATCACGATAACAAGTGTTGCAAGAAAAATGGTAGTACCCATGATAACGGTATAATCACGATTCATGATGGAACTTACGAACTGACCGCCAAGTCCTGGGATAACAAAGATCTTTTCAACGATAAAACTGCCTGTCAGGGTGTATGCCAACAGGGGGCCGACATAAGTAATTACCGGCAGTATCGCGTTACGCAGAGCATGTTTGAAAAGGGATAAGAACTGAGAAACACCTTTCGCCCTGGAGGTACGGATATAATCCTGTCCTATTACGTCCAGCATTGATGAACGCATCAATCTGGTAATGTAAGCTGTGGGATAGAAGGAAAGTGCAAAAACCGGCAGTATATAATGTAATGGTGAAGTAAGTCCAAAGGTGGGAAGCCAGCCTAAATGCACACCAAATACGTACATACCCACAGTACAGATTACAAAACTTGGTACTGCTATTCCACCTGTAGCAATGACGATAATGAAATTATCCAGCCACTTGCCTCGGTTAACTGCAGCTACACAGCCAAGGGGTATTCCTATCAGCAGAGCAACCAGAACAGAAATACCGCCAAGTCTTGCTGATATCGGAAATTTACTGAAAATGATGTCTGTAACATCACGACCTCTCTGCTTTAAGCTAAGACCTAAGTCTCCATGTAGTGCGTTAACCATATAATTTTTATATTGCACAATCAGTGGCTTATCCAGACCGAACTTTTCTCTCAGCGCCTGCTGAGCCTGCTCACTGATGGATTTTTCTGCAACGAAGGGACCGCCTGGTACCAGGTTCATAAGGAAAAACGTTATGGTGGCAACCAGAAATATGGTCAGGATTGCCGCACCCACCCTTTTAAGAATGTACTTACCCATACAATAACCTACCTTTTATCTTTTATTATAACACTATGATATATCATATATTAATTGCAAACCCTTTAACCCAAAAGACATATTTACCCAGATATAAAAAAAATTGCACCTATGGCGTGTATATTATACACATCCTTGTGCAAATTTGAGTTGGTAAATTATATATTATAACTAATATATGTTAAGTATAAGCAATTTATATATCACTTTTTAAAGAATAGTATAAATCATTATAAATGTCAAGTGTAAACAAATACCTGTACTTTGCTATAATAAAATCCTACATTTTTATAACATTTTCACTAATAAAAAAACATTTTTTACAAGCAGCAAATGCTTTGTACTCCGCTATTTTACTGTATAAACTATGATTTTTTACCTTTATGTAAATAACATGTATACAATCTCATTATAACCGGTACGACGGTACATTCCTACAATAATTTTCTGGATAATTGCGGAATTGTTGTGTGATTTTATATTTTATTCTATTAAAATATTAACAATACAGTTGAATATAATATAAATAACTCCTTGCACTGCCATGTATAAAACCAGGAACTACTGTGAATTCTCTGGCGGCGGCTTATCATGGCTCGGTCAGGTTCATTCAGCAGTAACCCCTGTTAATTTATTTACTTTAATCCTCTGTCTGTGTATCAAAAATTGCTTATATTCCTGCTCTGGTTTTGAAGGCGGCAATACTCCACGTTCTACCAGATACCCTGCGCCAGCATAGCATCAGATACCTTTAAAAAGCCTGCGATATTAGCGCCAAGAACATAATTGTCCTTCGCCCCGTACTGCTCCGCAGCTGCAGACATACTCACGAAAATATTCTTCATGATCTTCTTCAGCCTGTCATCTACTTCTTCAAAGGACCAGCTGAGTCTCTCACTGTTCTGGGACATTTCAAGAGCGGACGTAGCAACACCACCTGCATTGGCTGCCTTACCGGGAGCAAATAATACTCCTTTTTCCTGCAGGAAGAGGGTAGCGTCAAGAGAAGTCGGCATATTGGCTCCTTCCGCTACTGCAATACAGCCGTTCTCCACCAGAGCTTTTGCATCTTCTATCAATAATTCATTCTGAGTCGCACAGGGCAGTGCTATATCACATTTAACACTCCATACCCCTTTGCCTTCTTTATATTCAGCCTGAGGGCGGTACTTGATATATTCTGTCAGCCTGGCTCTTTTTACTTCTTTTATCTCTTTTAATGCCGCTAAATCTATTCCTTCTGCATCATATACCCAGCCATTTGAATCACTTACGGTTATTACTGTAGCGCCAAGTTCCTGGATTTTTTCAGCTGCATATATGGCAACATTACCTGAGCCGGATATCGCTACCTTTTTACCCTCAATGGAATGACCGTGAGCTTTTAACATTTCCTCTGTCAGGTATACAAGGCCATAACCGGTTGCTTCCTTTCTGACTAAGGAACCGCCGTAGGTCAGTCCTTTACCGGTTAGCACTCCCTCATAAGTGCCTCTGATCTTCTTATATTGACCGTACATATAACCAATTTCTCTTGCTCCCGTACCGATGTCACCTGCCGGTACATCAGTATCTGCACCTATATACTTATATAACTCTGTCATAAAGCTGGTACAAAACGCCAGTACTTCTCTGTCAGATTTATTCTTTGGATCAAAATCAGAACCGCCTTTTCCGCCTCCTATGGGCAGGCCTGTAAGTGAATTCTTAAATATCTGCTCAAAACCAAGGAATTTTATAATTCCGATATTAACGGAAGGATGAAGTCTTAATCCTCCTTTATAAGGTCCTATGGCATTGTTGAACTGAACACGGTAACCGGTATTAACCTGTACCTTGCCGCTGTCATCTACCCAGGGAACTTTAAACTTTATCTGGCGGTCGGGTTCAACCAGACGCTCCAGCAAAGCTTCCTTACGAAATTTCTCTTCATTAGCCTCCACTACAGGACGTAATGACTCCAATACTTCTTTCACTGCCTGGTGAAATTCTGCTTCTGAAGGATTTTTGCGAATCACCATATCAATTATTTCATTTATATAATCCATGCTTCTCCTCGCCACCTCTCTTAGCTGTATGAATTATTGTGGCCTACTCTTAAATTTTCATACAGCCTGAGCTGCCAAAGCCATACAATTTCCCGGCATCGTAGCTATACCAATATATGTAAAACAAAAAAAGGGTAACACAAAGACAGGGTTACCCTTTGGCCTCGCTCAAAATAATTATAAGCGATATCCCGTTATTTTTCAACAGTTTAATTTGATGCAGTAATAAAGCTTCCTTATTATATGTAGTATTAATCCGATGCAGCTAATGCCAGCAGCAAATCCCCGGGGATTATTACTTTGTATCTATTAACTTTATGTTCTACCTTTTTTACATCCTTCAGATACTTTAATAAGCTGTTATAGTGTAACACCTTTTCAAGCAAGAAGACTTTTTTCTTAAACTGAAATGATATTTCGTATTTTACATCATTTTCTAAGGTTATAACGCATTTCTCCAATACTTTAAAAGAATTATTGTGTTTCTCCATATACCGATAAACAATGGAAGCAGTTATCCCTTTCTGTCTGAGCAGCCTTAACAGCGACATACAGATATACTCGTGGGTATTGGTTTGAAAGTCTTTATTCATATACTTTTTGGGTGTTGACAGCAACCCATCCATGAAATCATCGATCAATACGGAAGACTTATTAAAATATTTAGTGTTCATATAGATTCTTCTTGTAAACCGGCTAATATACATATATGAATTAAGCTTTACTAGCATAGTTGCATAAATCACCTTTATGATAATCCAACAAAACAATGTTAATAAAAACGCCATAAAAGCTGTTCTGGGAGCACTACGCAAATATGCTGTAATTGAAGTATGTGGTTTTAATATCAAATGGAGTAACATCAGTTCGGCAAACAGAATAATAAAAATAAATACATATAATCTCCTTAGAAATGCATAGATAACAGATAGTTTAATAATCTTCAGCATAACCTCTCCTTTTACGCGGTGTCTTCCATACCCTTAAATATTATAGCTATTTATTGTAATTAGCAATATAAAATCCATAAATATCCAGACTGCCGGCAGCCTTGTTACTTTCTGTTATGCACTGGCAAAAGAAATAAGCCACTATCAAGAGGATTATCATCACCTGATAGTGGCTTATTTATTAAATTACTTATGAGCAGCTCGTAGGGGAATCGAACCCCTGTTTCCGCCGTGAGAGGGCGGCGTCTTAACCGCTTGACCAACGAGCCTTAAGAACAATATTTATAATATACTATCTCAAAGGAAAAGTAAAGAGTTTTTTTAATTTTTTTTATTTTTTTAATTATCCTGATAATTTACACTTCTTTCAACATGTCAATTCTTTCACAAAAAACAGAATCAATTCATCATCATTTTCACAAGCTCCATAAGGTTCCAGAGGTCTGTCTTTATACCAGACACCGGATCCATCGGGGATATACCCCCTCTTTACATACATTCTTTGCGCTGTTCCATATCCACTGTGCATGCCAACTGCCAGAGTTACATTATCACTGACTTCTTTTGCAAGCTGCTCTGTAACATCCATAAGCCGATTTCCGATTCCTTTTTTCTGATATGGGATTAATACATTAAAATCTACAATCTCCGGAAAGCCTTTGTCAGCAAAAGGGCCAACTTTGGCAAAAGGAAGCAGTGTGACATATCCGGCTGTATTCCCCTTATACTCAGCAACAATAATTTTTCTTAGGTTGTTTTCCTGTTCATTATAATATGTTAGAAACTGCTCCGCAGGTTTATTCCAGCCCTGACCGGCAAATCCCAGCACAAAAGCTTCAATATCAGTATAAGACATTGAACGTATTATTAAGTCACCCTCATTATAATAAATCATATAATTCCCCCAAAGCTCCCTCAAAAGTTAATTTTTATTTACCAGCAAAAATAAAGTTTTTGTTAATATTATAACACTCTTATTCTGTTTACTTTTACCTGTATTCCGCCTACTCCTCCAGAAATATTTCTAAATAGCCCTGTACTCTTGCTTTCGGATAACGGTTTTCTAAAAGCCCGAACTCAGGATCATAATATTTGCCTTTATAATAAACTGCCCAGTGGCTATAGCCCGGTAATAAAAGCTTCAGGAGACAGATCTCCGGTAAAGGAGTAGTATTATCTGCTTTTGTCATGGTTTTTCCATGTCTTATTCCATAATGGGTAAGAGAGTCCGCTATTTCTTTTTTAGAGGTTCCTTTCTCGTTGTTCATTAAAGCTACCACCTCTTCAACGGTTACCCCCGCCAGCATTGCTACACAAGCCTGTCCGCATAAATACTCTGTAGGCTGCTTGATATAACTAATTTCCATTATTTATTCTCCTTCTACTTTATATGGACAAGAAATAAAACTACTTTTATCCTATACATTATACCCATTATTATCCATGTAATCAAGATTATTCTTTCCTGCTAAGTAATCATACTCTTTTATCACCCCCAATCCGGCAGCAATTTTATAAAAGCCTTCTTAATAAGCTCATCTAGCTCTGTTTTAGCTTTTAATAAGCCTAAATGTTTCTCAAATTCCGCTATTGCTTTAAGATTCCCAGGAACAGGCTTAATGCCGGGTACAAACATATATCTCTTTAATTCTTCATTGTAGGAAGCATCAGTAATAAAACCTTCTGCTTCTGCCAGATCAAGTTGATAAGCAAGGCCGCCGGCTACTGCATTGACACCTTTCATCCATGCTGACAACAGGTTGGAGGCACTTTCAGGATAGTCTTCTGCCAGTCTGGAAGAAATCACTGCATAGCTTTCGTAGAAATGAGGATTAGAGCCATGGCTGTGTCCTCCGCCCTCTGTCTCTACGTAACTGTTCTGATAAATAACAGCAGCATCTTCTGTTATGGCAGTCTCTTCTCCCTGCCAGTGCACCAGCGCATCAATATGCTTCTCCCTCAAAGCTCCTGCCAGCTCTTTTTCTTCTGCCATAACCCACTCTATGGATTGGTAATCCTCTACCTTCTTTTGTTTAAGCACCTCCCAGGCTGCTGCCGCTGCTGCAATGCCTGCTTCCCCTGTCACAACTCCTATTTTCTTATTACCAAGCTGTTCTATTCCTGATATCTCAGTAGTTTTCAAAGTCAGAATTTCCACACAGGCTCCCCGTACGCCTCCCCCGATTTTAGCCGGCAGTCCGGCATAGATATTCTCCAATATCCCGGCACCTGCTGTTCCTCCGTCCACCGTCCCTTTTAACATTTCTTCTCCCAGTTCTCCTGACTTCACCGGCACCAGAACTACCTTAAGCCCCGCCTCTTCAAAATAACCGTTCTGGTAGGCAGCAAGCAGCGGCAGGTCATACGCCGTCCCGGTATAGGAAAGCTTAATTTCCTCCGGCACCGGACTCTCCGCAGCTCTTGAGCAGGAAGTCAAAAGTAGTGTTAATATTAGAACACACCTTTTCAATCTGCATTTATGTTGTTTCATTGCAACCTCCATTACATGTCCTGTACCAGTAAACCAATCAGGTCATGAATTATGTATTTCTATAATCAACGTTAATCATCATGCAGATACCCAGACCTGCCTCTCTCCAGCTTCTCCAGTAAAGTATCAATAAGCAAGGCCATACCGGCTATTAAAAGTACTGCCGCATACATCTGGGTAATACGAAAATTCATCTGACTGTTCAGAATATAATAACCTAATCCCGAATCGGCACCCATCATCTCAGCAGCAATAAGCATTATAAAAGAGTACCCTGCACTTAAGCGAATTCCTGTAAACAGAAAAGGAACAGTGGAAGGTAAAACGACTTTCCAGAACATGAGCCACCGCTTTAAACCAAAGGACTTGCCCAGCTTTAAGAGGTCCGGCTCTGTATTTCTAATGCCTGATATGGTACTGAAAATAACAGGCCAGGCACAGGTCCAGGTTATAATAGCTATCTTTGAACTTTCCCCTACGTCCATAAAAAGCAAAATAATATGTAAAAGTAAAAAGGGGTTAATCTGAGAGCAGACTTCCAATAACCCCTGAAAGGCCTCTCCTATTTTGGGAAACCAGCCTCCCAGCACAAACCCTATAGGCACTCCCAAGCCCAAAGCCAGGCAAAAGCCTGTAGTAGCCCTTAGCAGGCTTACGGACAAATTTATAAAGAACTCCCCATTCTCTATCATCTTTACTATTTCAAGCACCACTCTGGAAAAGGGTGGAATAAATACAGGGTTTACCAGCCCTCCCCTGGCTGCTGCTTCCCAGAATGCAAAGAAAAACAGTACTGCCCCGTATTTATACAATAACCCCTTTAGCTTCTTCATCCTTTTACTTCCCTTCACTTCCTATCTTTTCTTTCCATCGAAAAGCAGTTGCTTCTATATTAATAAGCAGATAATTAATACTTAAACCAAGCAGTGCCATAATTACAATAATGCTATACATTTCCGGTGTTTTAAAATTAGCCTGGTAAAAATATAAGGCATACCCCAGACCCCGGCTGGCGCCGATCATTTCAGCAGCTATCAGTATTAATATGGAAGTAGTTGCGCTTATCCGGATACCGGTAAATATGCTGGGCAGCGCTCCTGGAAGGATTACACGTATAAAAAGTACAACTCCTGGAGTCCCCATGGATCTGGCTGCTTTTATTAACTGTGGTTCTACGCTTTTCACACCTGCAATGGTGTTTAATAGTACGGACCATAGAACTCCCCAGAATATTACTGCAATTTTTGATATCTCCCCTATACCAAAAATCATTACAAAGACCGGCAGCAGTGCAAGCACCGGCAGATTTCTGAATAACTGTATCAGCGGATCTATAAACCGTTCGAATTTTCTAAACCACCCTATTGCAAGCCCAAAGGGTATGGCAAAACCAAGCCCCAGAGTAAAACCCATAAGGGATCTCCAAAGGCTGACAGACAGATGCTTTACTAATTCCCCGGACAAAGCAAGCTTATAAAGCGCTTCCAGCACCTTTGTAAACGGAGGCAGAAATATTGAATTCACCAGCTTCAATCGAGATATGACCTCCCAAAGCAGCAGGAAGAGAAATACTGCCAGAAGGCGGTATAATACCCTGTATAAACTTTTTATCTGTTCTGACAGGAAGTTCTTTTTCTTATTTCTGACTATATAAATATTATCCATTCTCCCACCCCTCTATTTCGGTATGAAATCATTGGTATAAACCTCTTCCGGCATAATATCCCCTTCCTTCCACAACCCAATGGCTTCTGCAATCTTAAACCACTGTTCAATATAATCCGGTGTTATATTCTTGCTTTCATCATACCAGAAGACACTCAGGTCCTTGGGTTCCAACTTCAGATATTTGGCATTTATTTCTATAGCCTCCTCCTGATGGCTATTAATCCATATACGTGCTTTATACATGGCATTAACAAATCCTTGCACTATCTCCGGGTGTTCTTCTATGAATTTCTCACTGAATCCTCTTACCGACAGTCCTGCGCCCGGACTGTGAAAGATATCCCAACTGGTTCCTATCTCTCTCACACCACCTGCTGCAAGACTCTTGCCGGCATAGGGAGGATGGGAGGTGGTAACAGCAATCTGCCCCTGTACCAAAGACTGCTCCTGCTGCCCTCCGGTGGATAAAGTAACCCATTCAATCTTATCATAGGGCAGTCCTTTACTCTGAAGATAATATTTTATGTATCCATCATTGCAGGCACCGATTCCGGATATGGATATCTTCTCATCGGTAATATCCTCCAGGGACTGTAATGGGCTTGAGTCCTGTACCAGATACCTTACATGAGGAAAATCCTCATTATCTACCATTCCCGGAGCCACTGCCTTCACCTTTACTCCTGCCAATCTGGCCTGAGCAACATTGGGCGGGTGCCCGCCGGTAAATGCATCTAACTGTCCCTGTTCAATCAGCTGATATTCCGTAACCCCTTTTCCAAGGGTACCGATATATGATAGTTTTATCCCTTCTTCCTTAAAATACCCAAGTTCATCTGCCACATTCAGTTCATTAAAGCCTGTTTGTGTCATTACCCTGATAGTAAATAAATCATCATTATCAGCAGAAACATCCGTTGTCTCTGATTTACTTCGGCAGGCTGATAAAATCACCATAAGGGTTACTGCTGCCATTAATACACAGATTACTCTTCTCTTTCTCATGGAACATCCTTTCTGCATGCCTATGACATGCCGGCTTTTCCTTATCCCCTTCCCCTGTACCAGTATCCTTGTGCGGTATATGCATCCAGACCTATTCAATTTTTAACTCCCTAGTTGAACCGTGTCAGCACCACAGAGTAAATATCCTCCAGAAATTTAAGGCCGCCCTCATAGCCTGCATAGGAGCTGTTTATCACCAATCGTTCATTAAGGGGCCAGGAAATGGACAGAAAGTGTGCCTCGGTTTCTCTAGCCACTTTCTTTTCCCAGGAGCTTCCTATCAGAAGGGGATATCCATGGTAATCCGTGTTCTTTATTTCCTCCTGTATCTGATATCCGTCTGTCTCAAAAGACACCTCTGCTTTAATACCATAATTTAAATTCTGAAATAATTCCTCTATGTTCTTCTTATACGGTTCCGGTGTATCATCCGTTATATACTGCTTTTCCGGAAACAGCCCCACATCATTTACCAGGAATCTGGTGATACCCAGAGTATACTGGGCATCAGAAACTACGACAAAACGTTTGGACATTACACGGTTCTCAAGAAATACATCTGCATAACGTTCTATGTAGTAATAATACTTCCTCTCTTTTTCATCAATAAGAGCTGCTGTCTTTTTGGGATCGATTCCTGCAAAATCACCTACTTTCTTTAGAAATTTACTGGTTTCATAGGCTCCAATTGGGAGATTGGGATAATGCAAAAAGGGTGTTCCAAACAACTCCTTTAGTAACTCTACACTACTAAGGCCCAGCCAGGGTGAAACCAGCAGATTAAATTCTGCCTTTGGCAGCTGTTTAATGTTCTCGATACCATTACCGAATCCAAAGATAATATTCGGTTTAAGTCCAAGTTCCTTTAGAAGTTCTGAAAGTACTTCGTAATTTCCATGCCAGAAGGGATCATGAATGGGAAGCCCGGCAAATATATTCACAAAGCCTGTCTCCACACCATATACTGCCTCCTTTTTCAAATACTGTTTAAAAATAGCTTCCAGCACCCATTCATAACCCAGGTAATTATTTCCCTTAAAACCTGCAGTAGACGCATATATAACCGGCTTATCTCCCTCTCTGAATTCTCTTACAACCGCCTCGATATCATCCCCTATAATTTCAGCCGAACAGCCGGACAAAACCACATAGAGATCTGCATCTATAACCCTGAGAGCATTTTCAATGGTCTCCCGTAACTTTCTCTCTCCGCCGAAAACCACCTCACTTTCGCTGATATTGGTACAGGGGAATATACGTGGTGCAAAGTGTCCTGAGGTACCGGCACTGCCGGCTCCCTCTAATTTATCCGCACAACCAGGGCCGGAGTGGAGGATAGGCAGGGCTTTTGTTATAGCATGAACGGTCTGCATTCCTCCTAATCCACATTTATATCTGGCTTGATCTAATATTCTAGGCATCCTTTAAATCCCCTCCTTTATAAAGCGCTGCGCTGTCCTGACGGTACCACCATTCGGTATAGGGAAGCTCAATCCTTGAGGACAGATTCCTCTCAAAACTTCGGTTGGTAATCGTATCAAGTATCTTATAGGCAAGATTTAAAGTTCCCTTATAACCGTATGCCATATACTCATCTGCCATAAAAATGGATGGTGTCCCCTGTTTGATTGCCCACACAGTGGTTCCCCCGTGTCTTGCCAGGTACAGGTCAGGCTTATAGGTATTTAAAATATTTAAAATCTCAAAGTTCTGCTGGTCTGCAATACTGACTTTAAAGTTATTGGGTGTATGCTCTGCAAGATACTGAACATGGGGCGGTGCCTCTCCATTGTCATACACAGAATCATAATGCCAGGAGGCTACATACACCACCTCCATTCCAAGCTCCTGTATTACTCTTGCAACCTGGAAAGCAAAGCTTGAACCCATACCAAGAACTACCCTCAGTCCCTGTAACTTCTCTTTTATTTTCTTGATTTCAGGCAGGTACTTATTACGTTCTTCTCTTAAAAATTCTTCTACCTGTTCTTCTTTCCCGATGACCTCACCAATCTCCTTTAACCAGGTTTCAAATCCTGTAATACCAATGGGATTAATGGTTTTAATATAAGGTACGCCGTATTCCTGTTCAAGCCCGTTACCAAGATAAGAAGCCAGTGTTCCGCAGATGGATACGGTAGCCAGTGCCTCTGAGATATGGGACAACTCTTCAATAGTGCTGTTGGAATAAAGGAAAAAGGTCTCTACTCCTAATTTTTGGAACATCTCAGTTATTTCTTTTCTGGCTCCTTCGTTAAAATTCTTAAAATTGACTATATTTCGTTTCTCTCTGGGCGGCTTTACTATTCCTCTCAGTACCGCATGATCCGCCGCATCAAATCCCGTTGCCCAGACCTTGGAGCGGAAACCTTCACAGTGAACCGGTATTACAGGCACAGGAATATCTTCCTCCGCCTCCTTTATCAGGGAATCTACATCTTCACCGATTATACCGGAGACACAGGAGGTTCCCACAAAGATGGCAGAAGGCTTATAACGGTTATAGGTCTGCTTAATAATTGCTACCAGTCCCTCACCTCCTCCAAAGATAGTATCTGCTTCATTCATATCCGTACCCAGAAATACAGAATGATAAGGAAGATCTCTCTTTGCAGCCAGCTGAATATGGTTGGTTACAATTCCCGACGCCATGGCGGTACAACCACTGGGTGCATGGTTTATAATGGCGATATCCCGGATATTTGCAAGATATCCCAGGGCACAGCCTGCATCACAGGAACTGGACTGACTAAAGCACCTGCCCGTATCCTTAAGTTTACCGCAGCCTGAACATTCTGCCAGGTTTTTAATATCTCCTGTATAGCCAACGATAGAACCCAGCCTTTCCTCCCTTGTTGCAACACGACTTCGTCTTAAATCAATTGCCATATAGCTCCTCCTTACAAATTTTTATATCTTAAATGTGAAACTATTAACAGATACAGATAAACTTTAATTTCTTATTCAGATACGGCAGAAAGATGCTCATTATTTTCTCGTTGATTTTGTAATAATCCCCAGATATAATGTCTTATTTCTTCAAAGTCCCTTGCCTCATGGATGGTAGCATTACTGCGTGGTTTTGGCAGATTAATAGGTATGATTTCCTTAACGCTTCCTGGATTACAGGTCATTACCACTACCCTGTCTGCCAACAAGACGGCTTCATCAATACTGTGTGTTACAAAGATAACGGTTTTATTGGTTTTCTCAACAATCCTAATCAGTTCATCCTGCAGGTTTTCTCTTGTCTGTGCATCCACGGCAGCAAAGGGTTCATCCATTAACAACACTTCCGGGTCGTATGCCAGAGCTCTTGCAATGGCTACTCTCTGTTTCATTCCACCTGACAATTCATAGGGATATCTGTCTTCAAACTGCTCCAGACCTACCAGGCTTATATATTGCTTTGCAATTCCAGCCCTCAGTCTTCTGGGAATATGCTTTAACTCCAGTCCAAATTCCACATTCTTTAATACGGTCCTCCAGGGAAACAGTGCGTAACCCTGCATAACAAAGCCCCTATCCAGAGCAGGTCCGGTAACTCTCTTTCCTCCGATATTGATATTTCCGTATTTTGGTTTTGTAAGTCCTGCAACAATATCAAGCAGAGTCGATTTACCACAGCCTGAAGGCCCTACTACTGCAATGAATTCTCCTTCCTTAACGGAAAGGCTAAAGTCTTTTAGGGCCAGAAACTCCTCTGTTTCCCGGCTTTTCTTTTTGCCCGAATTGATTTTGTAGATTTGACTCAGATTATGAAGTTCGATTTTTGTTTCTTTACTATTATCGGGTACTCTCTCACGTATAACGCTTACCTCTGCCATATAATTCCCTCCTATGAATGAATTTACAAAGTTTTTCCTTCTCTATAAAACAAAGGCAGGTTTTCCTCATGCCAAGATGGGAAAAACCTGCCTTTAGTTATCTAATCAGCAAAACTAATACTGTTAATTATTATTATTCCTACTATTCATATTAATTTACTATATTTTGGGAAATTATAACATTAATTAGATTTTCCGTCAAGTAAAAAAATAAAATTATTTTGCCTGCTTTTTTTAAATAACCCCTATGAATATTACCTTATTCCGAGAAAAAATGATTAAACTCCTCTCCAGCTCCTGGATCATTCATAAGTCTGAAAGCCCTAAGACTCTGGTAATATCCGCCTATCAGTATCACAGCACACAGAATAGCTATAAAAGCAATCCCTTTGGCTCCCAGCGCCTTTTGCTGTCCTGAGGATTTTTCTGTTTGAAAAAATCTGACAGTTTCTTTCCAGAAAAATAATCTTTTCTGTAAATCGTATAAAAGATAATTTATCATTACTCCAAGGATTACAATACAGACCCCTGAGGCAAACAATTTATTTATTAAAAAATTCATACCAGAAAGATGTACCATTGCCCCAAAACCTCCCGTTCCTCCTGTCATTTCCGCAGCAATAAGTACAAAAAAAGCCATTTCAACACCAACTCTCAGCCCATCAAATACTGCTGGTCCCGCAGAGGGCAGAATAACACTTCTAAGAATTTGAAACCTGCCGGCTCCCATAGCCCTTGCACTTTTTAGCACTTCAATATCAGCACTCCCTGCACCGGATATGGTATGAAACAATATTGGCCATACAGCAGTCCAGGCAACTATGGCAATTTTAGCGCTCTCTCCAATCCCCAGAAAAACAATAAATAACGGTAGAAGGGAATAAGGATTAATCTGACCAAACAAGCGGAGCAAGGGATATAGCATTTTTGCTATACCCGGCAGTAAATATCCCAAGAAAAATCCCGCACTGACTCCGGCTGCAGTTGCAAGCAGCAACCCTGCCATAATACGATATAGGCTTAGGAGAAGGTTAAGAAACAGATATCCCTCTTTCCCCTCCAAAAGGATTTCCTTTAGCACAATACTAAGCGGCGGAAGAAAATTGGCAGGAACAGCTCCTATTCTCGGAAGGGCTTCCCACAATATGAGAAATATAATAAGTACCGTATTTTTGTATATTTTTCGTCCTATAGTTAAGTGTATTCCCTTCATATAACCTCCTTTGAAAGCTTATATGTAAATTACAAAATAAACTGCTTTTGGTTATATTTATTCCATAATTTATATCATAGTATTCATATTATTTTATATGTATTTGTTTGTAGATTATAAACGTATTAGTATATTTTGTCAATTAAAACATATAAGTTATTATGCTTTCTTTCTCTATAATCTTAGTCTATACCAACTTTCCCTACAGCTTAGAATATATTTATGTGATAATGGATATTGCGTTATTGAGATGCAGAAATAGGGTGCCAAAAAAAGAGCTTCAAGACTAAATATAAGAATGATAATATCCAAAGAAAAAAGTTAAAGAGAGATCAGCGACTAGATTATGAGCATGAGATTTATTGTCTGATATCCGAAGTCGGTGTTTAAAAGTTTATATCTTAAAGAGGTAACTCAAAGACTTAGATTCAAAAATAATAATTCGAAGCTGGTGATTCAAAGATGATGACTCTAAAGTTAAGCTTCAAAGAAGTAGCCATAAAATAACAATAACATCGAAACTAACATTAATGCCACCCTTACTCAACATAATCCTCAACTCTATAAAAGAATAGCTTTTTATAAACTAATAAATTATGATTTGAACGTCAAAAGGACTGCCTCCATATGAGTACAGGCAAATTATAAAAAACCAGAAAGAACGAATTTACCTATGAAAAGGCAAAAGATGTTCTTTCTGGTTTTTGTGATATTTTCCACCTCTTGTAAAACACTGACCCTTTGACAATCAAATCAATTATATTAATTGAAAATTAAAGATTCTCCCGCATAGCATTTACCATCTTATAAATATAGTCAAAACAGTCTTTATCAAAAGGAGATCGAAGTCCACACTTCTCAATTATTTCTGGAAAGGTCATTGTACCTGCAGCACTCAAAAACGAAATATAACGCTTCCAGGCACTGTCCATGTCCTCTAAGGATTCTGCAAAGAATTGGAAGGCCAGTGTCTGAGCCAGCGCATAGTCAATAAGATAGAACGGCATTGCGTAAATAACCGTCATGTCCTGCCACATACAGCCCCAGGAATCAAAGGGCAGGTCTGAATAATCAATATAGGGATTGTACTTCTTATGTATTTCTTCAAATGTCCTGTTTCGTTCCTCAGGTGTCAAGTCAGGGTTATCATAGATCAGGTGCTGAAATTCATCTCCGATGCAGATTGAACTGATAAAATATGCTGAATACTCAATTTTCTTCTGTTGATATTTTTTCAGGTTGTACTCATCAAAGAACAGATAGTCATACTTGCTGGTAAGCAGCTCCATTGTCTTTGAATGGGTTTCTGCTATTTCCTGTCCCAGAGGATTTCTTGATTCCACTAGCAGCTCCGGCTGTTCCGTGGAAATCTTACCTGCAAAAGAATGCCCAAACTCATGGGTAAATACTTCCAGGTCAGACTCATTCCCATTAAAACGGCCAAATATGAAATTCTCGTTGTAAGCCGTAAAATCCACGCTGAACCCATCATAAGGTGCTTTCCCCGGACGGTCAAACAAATCCATTAGTTCATTTACAAGCATAAAATCGATATATTTGCCGGTATCTTCACTCATTAAATGAAACATTTCAACGCCTGCTTTGATAAAATCTTCCTCTTTTACTTTCATAACAGGGCTGCCGTCTTTGAACCGCATAGGTGAATCATAAATTCGAAAAGTAGGCACCTCCAAACGTTTGCGTTGTCCTTCTTTTAACTCTACTATGAAAGGAACCCATTTCTTAAGCACCTCCTGGCGAAAGATTTCAACCTCTGAACGGCCATAACCAATTCGCCCCCTTAATATGTACGCAAGTTCGGTATAGCTTTGAAAGCCCAGTTCCTTTGCCTGCTTGGTACGGTTTTTAACCAGCTTGTCAAAGAGCTCATCCAGTTCCTCTCTATTCTCATAAAACCAATGATTATAGGTGTATAAAGCATTACGGCGCTCATCCCGGTCAGCTTCATAGAAGTATGTTTTCATTTTAGATAGAGGTACTTCTTCCCCTTTGTAGTTAACTGTGGCTGTTGCAAGTAGTTTCATATATTTCGTGGTTAGTTCGTTTTCTTCAGCCATCAGAGGCAAAATGGCTTCATTAATAGCTTTTGTTTCTGCTTCCCATTTATAGAAGATAGTATTGCCCAACCGCTCTTTCAGTTCTTCAATATAAGGAGAATTTACCATAGCTTCATGTATCTTCGTCTCTAATTCTTTTATTCCCGGCTGTACATTGTCCCAATATTCCTGTTCTTTGCTATAAAATTCATCGTTTACATCAAGATAAGCTCTGACTTCACTTATTTCCTGCATCGTAACAGCTTTATAAACCGTTTTTTCATAGTCTCTGAACAGATCCTCCTGCTCTTTGGCGCTGCCAGCCTTCTGAATCCGCTCTAAATAATCCTTCATCCCTGTCATTACTTCATCCATATCCGGTCTTTCATAGAGCATTTCACTAAACTTTATGCCTTTTTGTACTTCAGCCATTCTGCTTTCTCCTTCTACTCTGATGTTAATAAGATTTCCAACTTTCAACTCATGTGTTTTTTTAGCTATTATAGTTGAAGGAGCCTAATAATTCTACTGATTTTTACAAAATCGACATCTTTAATTTTAATAACTTAAAGATTTAAGAAATATGCTGCAAAATGTTTCATTATTTAACCTCAACTCCTAAAAAGCGGGCTAAGGCTGCAGCTTGATATGTATCCACAATTGCCCCAACCAGTTCTTTGTAGGTGTCTGATAATACGATTCCATCAATACTGCTATCTCTAAAATCAATTCCTTTTAAAGGTGTTTTGAAAAAATCACAGTTATTAAATGTAACCTTTTGAAGTTCAAGCTCTTTCAGTATACATTCTGCCAATGCTGCATTGTTAAAGTTAGAATTAGTTATCATAACCTTCTGAAGCTTTGAATGCTCAAAATTAGCGTAGGTAAAATTCCCATCGTTAATCAGCACATGCTTGATGGTTGAATTCTGAAATTTACTTCCAACCCCCTTGCAGGAGATAAATTCCACCTGATTAAAATAGCAGTTTTCAAAATTACAATTTGATATATCACAGTGCTTGAAATAAACATTGGCAAAACCTGCTTTGCTAAAATCGCAGCTTACCAGCTTGCAATTGTCAAATTCAACGCAGTTATAATCTATACCTGACAGATCTTCTCCTGACAGATAATCTGATGAGAACTTTAAGCCTTCTGCCGATTGTTCCAGTGCTTGCAGTTCAATTATTTGATTTATAAGGGGACCCGCTTCTCTTAAGCTTGTTATTTTCGGTTCGTTTATCTTCATTCTTTTACCTTTTTATATCTCAAGTCAACTTAAGATATGTCCATTATTAATACTATAAATATTAATAACGTATTTTCCTTTCACAATTCTGCCTAAACTATCTTTCTGTTATTATAATATATATTAATCTATAATTACAGCTATAAAGTTCCTCCAATTATATTAAAAGCTCTGCCTGTACCAGCAGAGCTTTTAAAATTTCCGTTATTAATTATCTCTATAATATCACAGTGAATGTGATTAATATGCCCCCCTTTCTTATCGATAACACACTATAAACTGCTTTTCCTTCCATAGCTATTGCAGATTGATGACCAATGCCGGACAGCTGGATTCAATTATCCCTATCAAAGCATTTTACGATAAAGCCACCGTTATTTGCTGTTTTTAATTTACAAACTCTTCAAACATATTTAGTTTGTTGTTTTCATTCTTCTGAACCTGCCCATCTACTGGTTCATTCACTGTTACGATTACCTGTGCATAGCGGGTAATCGGTTTTTCCGCATCATCCTGCACTTCCAATATCAGATTAAAATAATCCCCTGGCCTGGCATCCTTTGGAATTGTAAAACGAGTGCGGAAAAGCATTGGCTCCCATACACGCAGATCCTTTGCCAGCCCGGAGTAGTTACTGCCTTGATGATATACGTACCAACCTGCTCTTAAATTATCCCCATCCGGGTCCGATGCACTCCCCTCAAGCAGTACAACTTCCCCAGCTGTTGCTGTTATATCCCCCTTTGCCACTTTGACAATGGGTGGATGATTGCACTCTTTAAAAGGTTTGACACACCACTCAGCACGAGCTGCCCACTCTTCCTGATATCCACGCAGGAACCGGTTAGGGGTGCCCTCACCACTTCCGGTGAAGAAATTGTAGCCCTTCTGGGGTCCTTTGCTGCCTTCAAAAACACGTCCCAGCAAAGTCCCATAATTCCCGTTTTCAAGTCCCCTTAACCCTACATCAAACAGCAGAACATACGTCCCGCTGTCTCCCTCTCCCAGGAAATCATATGGATGAAAGGTCGTGTTTGGTATAGCGTCAAATCCCCAGTTCAAAGACAGCTGCTTACCATATTGAAAGACCTCCGGCTCCCCTTCATAATAAGTCCCATCTCCGAAAAGACCGTACTTAGACATCAAAGCACCATGGCCATACTTAATATTTTTCTTCAGCCATTCACTGCGAAAGGTCTCAATACAATCCTCTTGTTCACTAATTGGGGTCATAAAACCTCCATACATAAAATCCGTGCACAATATTTTTATGTCCGGGTAAAGTCCCTTTGCATGGTCTTCATAACTATTATCCTGCCCCACACCATTAAATACACCTAATATTCTGACTTTACGGCATACTAATTCGTAGATATCCTCCCACAGGTCCGTATTTTTATATTCCTCCGCTATGGATAATAGTGCTCGAACAATCGTGTTTACACCACCCCAGGAAAGCAGGTACAGTATCCTTTCATCCTTATCCAGAATAGCTTCTTTTATGAGCTCTGAACCCTCTGTAGCTTCTCTGACATCCCCTTCAAAGGCAATATTTCCATACTTTGTGATGCTAAGTAATCTTTCCGGTGAAGGAAAGTCCGGATGATTTTGCAGTAGGTTTGGATAGGCTAAGGTATATTCATTCGCCCAAAGAGACTCTATCCAGCCAACCTCAAAGGGCCGGTAGCTTTTTAGATTTTTCGCTTCGGGATCCGGGTGTGGATAGCCTATATGAGTCATATAGGCAGCTTCTCCCTGGCACCGGTAATTTGAATTTACTTCTCCAAGGGTATGTACTCCGTCTCCGTTAAAATGGAACTGTGAGGAGGTGTATACAATCCCATCCAGGTCGATTTCATTAAGATACAGGCAAAGATGAATCAATGAGTTCATATCATCACATTCCAGATCTGTCGTAATAATTGCTCGCGGTTTTGATTTATTCATATTTCTTCGCTCCTTTTATTTATCCCATATTCGATTGAGGTAATAGCAGACCCTGCAACCGTTTTTCTCTAACTGCCGGTCAAATATTCCATCCGGACTCAGCTTTCTCATGAAGCAAAAGCAGCCTCTGCCGCCGTTAAGCTCAAGATGTTTTTCAAACCCCGAAGCTTTCATGGCATCTGCCACAAAATCCATGTCCGGGCTGCGTCTTGCAAAAACAGGTCTACCATCTTTGCTGTCAGAAACTGCTCTGGGGTCTTCATAAGGAACATAGAATTCCTCTCCCTCATTTTCATGACCCTCAAGAATATACTTCAAGGTCTCATAGTATCTGTCAACATAGTTTGCATCGTGAATTCCATTGCCGGCACAGAGAAGATCATAGGAATCCCGAAAGGACCTCCAGCGTTTGATATTACGGTAAGAATGCTCTACAGAAATCCTGCTGTCAAAGAAATTTCCGTTCAGCTCGTCACCGCAAAACAGAATGCGTGCTTTACGATCCAGAAACTGCAGTGACCCGCTGCAATGTTCTTCTATATTGTAAACCTCCAGTTCACGGCCATTCAGGTTGATGACATCACCGTCCTTTAGGAAAACCACCGGATAATCCGCCGGGATATCCAGCCCCTCAAAGCCTCCGAAAGGCTGGCATCTGCCCTCATAACTCTTTTGCGACATATAGACAACATCAAACAAAAAGTTGTTGGCAGTATGATCAAAGTGATTGTGGGTATTGAAAAGGCGATACAAAGGTTTTTCGGACAAGGTCTGACAGAACTCTCTGATGTTGCCGGCACCCATACCACTGTCAATTGCAATGATTTCATCATCCCCTTCAACCACATAGGTATAATCACCGTCACTGAGTACCTGCCATGTGCCCGGTGCTATCAGATTAGCCTTGAAGTATGGCTCATCCTTTGTCTGAAGATTTCCCTCCTCGTCCTCTATAAAAATATCACGAAAACGCGACATATTTAAAGGATCCATATTCTTTTTCCACCGCATAAAATTAACCTCCTGGATTTGATACAATTCTGCCTGCAAAGCTAAGTTGTTCAGAAATCAGTATTTTTGCATTTGGAATACCTCTTTCCTTCACGTTATTTATCAGAATTGTATGTCTTAAACTGAGATTATAATAAAACAGAGCAAACATCAAGCGATGTGCTGTTTAAAGCATTATAGGTAAATATATTCGCAGGAAAGTGAAACAAAAAAAGGACAAACAAAAAACCGCTCCACAACCAAAGTGATATGATATATCGCCAAAGAAGACAGAATTAATATAAAATCTGTCACTTTGTAGGAATCATATCACGAAGTCATGTAACGGCTATTTTCATTTTATTCAAACTGTATACAAGAAGTATACAGCGGTCTTCCACAGTCTTTCCCTCCTGGCACAATGTACTGTCAATACCTACGCACAGGTGTATTTAAGGTACCAGTGACTAGGAACGTATAAAACAATACTTATCTCTTTATAGAAAAAATATCCCAGCCAGTTCCTCTTCCTAATTCATAACTCTCAAAGCAAATATATATTTTACTCTTGCTTAGATAAAATTTATAATCCTTTAACTTACAGGACTTAATATAATCATAGGCCCCCTTGTCAAAATCGTTACCGGAAGTAAGATATTTTTTTGCGGCAGCCAATATATTTTTTTTAATCGTTACGGGATCTCCTGGGGCAACCTCCTTTAATTCAAGCTTTTCTCCACTCTTTAAATCAAAGGTATACCCATAATCCGTTTGATTATAAACTCCGCCTGCATACCAGCCAGTTATCATATGCAAGCTAATGATGGAGTTATCGTTATAGGTCACCTTGCATTCTGTTTTATAATAATATTGCTCCTCTTCACTGTAAAATAAATTATTACTTATTGCTGTTTCTGCAGATTCCTTCAATCCTTTCGCATTCTCATCCTGCATAAAGGCCTTACTGTCTTTTACTAAAACCTCATTGATTTTCTTTGCAGCCCTTGTATCCCCTTTCATAACAGGGTATTGAAAAAAGATTACGCCTCTTACTTTCCCATTATTATCTTTAAAAATCACCTTATCTTTTTTCATTGTGTATTCTGCTTTTGTTGCTGTAGCAGCAAAAGCTGCCGGCCCTGTGCCTAATAAAAGGATTGATATAATAACAAAAAAACAGATTACGGGTTTAAATTTATAACTTCTCATATAAGAAACCTCTCTTTCTAAAGATTACAAAAAAGCCGTTACATTAGTCATGTAACGGCTTTGAATTATTAATCCAGTGTGTAAGGCATAAGTGCAATATGTCTTGCTCTCTTAATAGCTACTGTAAGAGCTCTCTGATGTTTTGCACAGTTTCCGGTAATTCTTCTGGGAAGAATCTTACCTCTTTCGGATACGTATCTCTTTAACTTGTTTACATCCTTGTAGTCAATTCCTGTATGGTTCTTATCCGCACAGAATACGCAAACCTTTTTTCTTCTACGAGTATTTCTTCTTCTCATAGGTGAATCGCCTTTATCATCTCTATTGTTTCTGTCATTTTTATTGTATGCCATGACTTGACCTCCTTATCCAATGAATAACTGATTATTCTCTATTCTTTATGCTTTAACTAAATGGCAGCTCCTCATCCAGTCCGTCAGGGATATTCATAAATCCGTCGCCTACGGCTTGGCTGGGTGTCGGCCTCTGGGTCTGCTGATAGCCGGACTCGTTATTCGATGAACCTTTGCTCTCTGCAAATTCCTGTTCTTCTACTACTACATCCGTTGTATATACTTTCTGCCCATCCTTGTTAGTATAACTGCCTGTCTGGATTCTTCCTGTAACAGCAATCTTAGTTCCCTGTTTAAAATACTTTTCTGCAAATTCTGCACTTTTACCAAAGCTTACGCAATTGATAAAGTCCGCATCTGCTTCTCCGGGTCTTTTAAATCTGCGGTCTACTGCCAGGCTATATCTGGCAATTGCTGTGGAATTCTCCCCCTGGGAGTATCTAACTTCCGGGTCTCTGGTAAGACGACCCATTAAAATGACTTTATTCATACTAAGGAATACCTCCTTTTACTATGCGTCCCGTCTAATGCATAAGAATCTGATTACATTTTCCATAATGCGAATACGATCTTCAACTTCGCCTGGGCATGTTGAATCAGCATCGAATTGGATAAAATAATAAAAGCCTTCTTTCATTTTCTGAACTTCGTAAGCTAATTTCTTCTTACCCCATTCATCAATGTTTGTAATGTTGCCGCCGAATCTTGTAATAAGTTCTTTAACGGCTTCCACTGTTGCGTTTCTGGCTTCGTCTTCGATTTTTGCATTTACAACTAAGGATAATTCATACTGGTTCATAGTTGTCTGCACCTCCTTCTGGTCTCTGGCCCTCTCTCGCTATTACCGCTGCGGTAATTGACAAAGTCGGATTCATGGAATCCCTTTGTATGGAAAGAGCAAGGAAAATTATTTATAACATATCACAAATATGTATTTTATCATATTTTGTAAAGCTTGGCAAGTTAATTTTACAATATCGTGCTTTATTAATATGTGTACTAAATAATTAATAGCTTTACTGGTAATCATATAATGCAAATTTATAACTTCGTTTTCCTCCCAGTTCCTTACCTTGGAACATTGCACGTAATATGTAAATAATACCAAATTACAGCTAAATTATCAATGGAATATACAAAGAAAGAGAACATCCGTTTTGATTATTTCAATCAAAGGATATTCTCTTTTTTATTTCTGGGTTTCGCCGCTAATAGAATTTTGGGTTAGTGTTTACATCTAACCAAAATAATCCCCCAGCACATCATCAACGGTTCTTATCCTGTCTTCTAGATATGCGTTGGCCCCACAGAATAGCAAGGCCTTCTGAATATTTCCTTTTGCTGCATTAATCAATGCTTCTGTTATACAATAAGGTGTTTCCTTAGGGTTGCAGGTCTTTATACAGCCGTGGCAATGATTAACCGGAACCCTGCCAAGGAGTGTTTTTTCAATAAAATCATTCCTTATTGCTCTTCCTGGCATTCCCACAGGGCTTTTTACAATTACGATGTCTTCTTTTTTGCAGTTTATATAGGCTTCTTTATAACGATAATCGGCATCACATTCCTCCGTGGTCACGAATTTGGTCGCCACCTGTATGCCCTTGACACCAAGAGAGAAATATTCTTCCATGTCCTGTTTATTCAGGATTCCACCTGCTGTAATGACCGGAATGTCTTTCTCATACTTTTCGCTGTATTCCTTTACAAGACTAACGATCTCTTCTATTTCTTTCTTGTAGGCACCCTCATCGTGGTTCTGAATCTCCTCTGCCGTAAAGCCTAAATGTCCTCCGGCTTTGGGTCCCTCAATAAGCACTGCATCCGGTGCGGTATTTTCTTTTCTGTCCCAGAGCTTTAGAAGTACTCTGGCTCCCTTTAAAGAGGATATAATGGGAATAATCTTTGTTTTCGTTCCCTTTACTAATGCTGGCAGCTCAGTGGGAAGACCTGCCCCGGAAATGATAATATCAATGCCATTCTTCACCGCTTCTTTTACATACATTTCATAATTCTTCGTGGCAACCATGATATTAACACCCAGGATACCTCCTTTGGCAGCCTGTCTTGCTCTTCTTATATGTTCTCCAACCATCCTTAAATTTGCTTCAAGGGGTTTCCTGTCATAATCCGCTTCGGTGAAGCCTATCTGGGCAGTTGATATTACTCCGATTCCTCCTTTGGCAGCTACTGCGCCGGCCAGAGAACTTAAACTAATGCCCACGCCCATTCCACCTTGTATAATCGGTAATTTAGCGGTAAGATCTCCTATTTTCAATGAGTGAAACATTGCAATTCCTCTTTTCTTCCTGCTGCTAACAGGCAAATTACAACAACCACGGCCTTAGCCGTTTTTGTCTGCTTCCTTTAGGAAATGTTCCGGCTCATAGCAAAAGCTATTGCAAAAAACCGGAACCCGTTCACTTATACACCGGATTTCCTTATTTCTTGCAATAGCTTTATTCAGATAACCATTTCTTATTCGCCGCCGGGCAATAATTCTTCTTCATTGCTGCCCTTAGTTCCACATAACAGCCGCACTGTCTGCACATGCCGTTTAACAGCTGATCACACTGCCTGCAATGCTTTAACCGTTCTTCATACACATTGGGAGGCACCTTTATGTCTTCATCCAGATGGGCTACATATTCTTTCAGACTTTTGAAATATTCATTTTCCGGCATATCCTCCAGCAGACATTTTCTGCAAAAGGCTTTTGTATCTTCTGCCACACTTTTCTCCCTTGTCTTGTCTTTACTCTATTAAGATTCTCTATTTGTCGTATATAAAATCTACTGCTTTGTTTATCCATTCAGCGGAGGGATGTTTTTCTTCGTATTTCCAATCTCCGTTCACTACATGATTTCCAAGAGAGAGACCATGGTGGCCGTGAGGATAGATATGCATCTCAGTTAACACCTTATTTTTAGCCAAAGCCGCCGCAAAAAACAGAGAATTCTCAACAGGAACCGCACCATCCTCCCAAGTATGCCATAGGAAGGTTCTTGGTGTATCCTTCGTTACCTGAGTCTCCAGACAGTTAAAAGCGATAAGCTCTGGGTCCTGTCTTCTCTCAGCCAGAAGATTGCTCATGGAACCCTCGTGGGTATATTCACCGCTGGTAATAACAGGGTAGCATAATATCAGACTGTCCGGCCTTACCTCAGAAGCTTCCTTCCCAATTCCCTTCAGTATCTCTTCTTTGTTCCAGTGAACACCTGTAGATGCTGCTAAATGTCCTCCCGCAGAGAATCCACAGACACTGACATTTGAGCTGTCTACGTGATATTCTTCGCTGTTTTCCCTTATGTATGCAATTGCCGTTAAAGCCTCACTAAGCGCTACAGGGAATCTGGCAGGTGCTGTATGGTATTTCAGGACAAAAGCACATATGCCTTCCGCTGCCAGTCTGAGGGCCACTGCTTCACCCTCCCGCTCGGAAGTGTAGCCATAGCCACCGCCCGGTAATACTAAAACTGCCGGATGTTTTCTGTCTATATCAATCTCAGAGAAATTATTCGGAATGTATCCCCATAATACAGCCGGTTCCTTTAATTCTCCAAACTCAAGTTTAATCTCCGTGGTAAAACACCTCATAAGTAACAATACCTTCCTTTCTAACCCAATCTGACTGTCAGTTATAAACAATAATTTACTACATTATAGCACCAATAGTTCAAACCCTCAACGGTTATACAGGAATAAAATATATTGCAGGAGAATCATTTCCCCCACTGTATAACCAACACAGAAAATTCTATAATAATCATATAATATGACCTATATTTTTTTACCGTTATAAGTTAAAATAGGGACAATGAATATTTCTACAACGGAGGATACTATTTATGTTACTTGGTGCTTTAGAAGCCGGCGGAACCAAAATGGTGCTTGCAGTCGGCAATGAAAATGGTGAAATACTGGAACAAATCTCAATTCCAACAGAAACCCCTGACATTACCTTACCGAAAATCATAGATTACTTTAAGAAAAAAAAGATTGAAGCACTTGGTATTGGCTGCTTTGGTCCCATTGATCCTGACAAAACCTCGAAGACCTACGGTTATATTACATCGACACCTAAATTAGCCTGGATTGACTGTAATATTGTTGGTATTATGAAGGAAGGTCTTGGCATTCCCGTAGGATTTGATACGGACGTCAACGGCTCCGCACTGGGAGAAGCTACCTGGGGCAGCACAAGAGGTCTTGGCACCAGTATCTATGTTACCATTGGTACCGGTGTTGGTGTTGGTGTATATCAGAACGGAGGGCTTCTCCACGGTATGCTGCATCCGGAAGCTGGACATGTTCCTTTAGGCAGACATCCGGAGGATTCCTTTGAAGGTGTATGCCCTTATCATCCTAATTGTCTGGAAAGCCTCGCAAGCGGTCCTTCTATTGAGAAACGCTGGGGTAAGAAGGCTTATGAGCTGGAGCCTGCTCATAAAGCCTGGGAACTGGAGGCATATTATATCGCACAGGCTTTGGTGGGTTACATATTACTCCTGTCCCCTCACAGAATCGTATTAGGCGGCGGTGTTATGCACCAGACGCAGTTGTTTCCTCTAATCAGAGAACAGGTTAAAGCACAGCTGAATGGATATTTGAAAACTGCTCTTTTAGATGACATGGACAACTACATTGTTCCCGCAGCTTTAAAGGATGACCAGGGTATTATGGGATGTATTAAACTGGCATTATTAGAGCTTGAGTAAGATTTTAAATTAGTAAAAGAGCAAAAATTCTGCTAAATAAGGCTTCTGTAAAATAATTAAAAAGAGTAGGGGCACAAGTTATATCACACTTGTGCCCCTAAATTTGATACAGATAAACTTTTCTAAAGATTCCTTTTAATGTGTTTATTATAGTAATAAGAGTCACCGTATTAACGCCAGAAATCTCCTGCTCACAAGTCAAAACTGCCGGATAGATAAGCTATGGAACTTTCATTCCAGGAACATTTGTTCCGCCCTTATCAATCCGGCAGTATTTTATTAGGTTTCCATAACCGTTATTTTCTTATCAATAAGTGACATCCTCTTCCATTTCCCCTGCTTATAGCGAACAACACTGAACAGTCCTGTAATAAACCAGGTTAATCCGGAAGTATACCAGATACCCCATATACCGATAAAAGGAATTGTAACTAATATAGCTGCAAAGCCTACCCTTCCGATTACCTCTACCAGACCAACCAGCATGGCATATGCTGCATCGCCGGCTCCGTTTAAGGTACCTCTGGCAACATAGATCATACCAAGAGGAAAGTAGAACAGGCTTGTAATCTTTAAAGCCTTGCTGCCTATACGGATAACCTCTGCATTATCAACAAAAAGCTGCATAATAGGTCTGCTTGTCAGCTGTATCAGTACGAGCATAAACAAGCTGAATACGGCAACCATGATAACACTCTTGTTAAAGCCTTTTTTTACCCGGTCTAGTTTTCTGGCACCGATATTCTGCCCCGCAAAGGTAGAAACAGCTGCACCCAATGAATTAAACGGCTGCTGTACCAACTGCTCGATACGTCCGGCTGCTGTAAATGCCGCTGTTACATCTTTTCCGAAGGAATTGACAACACCTTGTAAGATAACGCAGGAAACTGCAATCAAAGCCGTCTGTGCTGCTACGGGAAGCCCAATTAAAATACTTCTCTTCATGATAAATTTATCAAATTTCATGTCCTGTTTTTTGATACGGAAGTAGGGATTTTTAATGACAGCATAGATTCCGCAGGTGACCGCAGCCATAAACTGGGAAATCACCGTTGCTATACCTGCTCCTCTTACACCCCAATGGAATACGCAGACAAACAGCAGATCCAACACCACATTAAGAAGACAGGCCATAATCAGGAATATAAGAGGGGTCTTGGCATCACCAAGGGCTCTTAATATAGCCGCCACTCCATTATATGCTGCTACTGCAATAATTCCTCCGCACATGATCCGCATGAAAGCTACCGAATCGTCAAGGATTTTAGGATCCGTATTTAATAATACCAGAATCTGCCTTGCAAAGATTACACTTATGCTGCTCATTAGAATACCGGCAGTCATAATAATATAAATTGCATTTGCAATGGTCTTCTTAACTTCCTTTTCCTGATTGGCACCAAAGTACTGGGAAATCAATATACCGATACCGGTTGACATACCAATACATAGTGAAAAGAATAAAAAATGCAGGGACGCTGAAGTTCCGACTGCCGCTAAAGCATCGGACCCAACAAAATGACCTACAATAATAGAATCTATCAGATTATAAAACTGTTGAAATATGTTTCCTATTAGCATAGGAAAGGCAAACCTGATAAGCAGAGAGAACTCCTTTCCCTCTGTCATGTTACGTACATTTGAATTTGACATGTCTACTCCTCGCTGACTTTCTTATATTTCTTTGTAAACACCCGTGTTTTGGATCTGTTGAACCCAATATGAATAGTTTTTTGCATAAAGCAGGTTTATGTTACTGTCTGCTTTCTATAACTGCTCTCTTACAACATTGGATCCCGGGTGAACTGTCATGTCTTTTGAACTTATATCAGCGAAAGTTTAACAATAATCATTCAGGTCTTCTGTATAACGAAGCATTATCCTGGATATTATAACACAAATTATATTTATTCGAAATGGTGTATCTTCTACCAATAATGTATTCCCATGTTATAAATTCTCCTGGTTTTCGTCTTTTCTGATTAATTGCCGTAAATTCTTTTCTACCAGTTTTCTCGGTATCATAATTTGATGACCGCAGCCTTGGCATTTCAGTCGGAAATCCATGCCAATACGAAGTACCTCCCAAAGAGAGCTTCCACATGGGTGCTGTTTTTTTAATTTCACTACATCTCCTACTTTAATATCCATTTATGTTCCAACCTTTCCCGGGTGATTCTTTCTATTTATTACACCCAAAATAAAAAAATTAAAAAAATTTTAAAAAACCCCTTGATTTTTTCTCACCACGTGATATAGTATATACATACATTACATGTAGTATTTAAAACTACATGACGCGTCTATCAATAACGTTTTATGAAAGGAATGATTATTATGGCTCACTTTATCAAACATCCAAAAGATCCAGGAAGTGCAATTACCCATTTTATCGGCATGCTTATGGCTGCCTTCGCCGCATTTCCCTTACTCGTCAAAGCCTCTAAAGCCCCAGATAAAACAGGAGTCATTGCGCTTGGTATATTTGCCTTGAGCATGATACTTCTCTATACCGCAAGCACAGTATATCATACCTTTGATTTATCTGACAAGGTCAATAGAGCCCTGAAAAAATTTGATCATATGATGATCTTTATATTAATAGCCGGTACTTATACACCAATCTGCCTTGTTCCATTGAAAGGAAAAGTAGGAACTGCCCTCCTTATACTTATATGGGGAATGGCTATACTTGGAATTTTATTAAAAGCGCTCTGGGTATATTGCCCAAAATGGGTATCCTCCGTTATCTACATCGCAATGGGCTGGACCTGCGTGCTTGCATTTGCACCTATTTTAAACACTCTGCCAAGAGAAGGTTTTAACTGGTTGCTGGCAGGCGGAATAATCTATACGGTAGGCGGTGTGATATATGCGCTGAAGCTTCCTATCTTTAACAGCCGTCATAAGAATTTCGGCTCTCACGAGATTTTTCATTTATTCTGTATCGGCGGTACTGTATGCCATTTTATACTGATGTATAAGTTCATAGCCGGGGGGAATTTTTAAATATTGACATTTTAGCTCATCTGTGGTAATATTGATAATAATTATTGTTATTGGAGGTGAGCTATGACAACTACAAAGTTTAGCCGACAAAGAGAATCTATAAAAGAATACTTGTCTACTACCAAAGATCATCCTACGGCTGATATGGTATATGACCATATCAAGAAGATATATCCGAATATCAGTTTAGGAACCGTATACCGCAATTTGAATTTTCTGGTTGAACAGGGATCTATCATAAAGGTATCCTATGGTAATGGCAGTGATCACTTTGATGGCAATGTCTTACCCCATTATCATTTTATCTGCAGAAGCTGTTCCGCAATCGAGGATATTTCAATGCCTGCAGAGGCAGTTGAAGAATTTCTTCATTCTGCAGATGAGAACTTCGAAGGAACCATTGAAGCCAGCAGTACCTATTTCTATGGACTCTGTAAAAAATGTTCAGAAAATAAGCATTAAGCTAGTGATAACCTTAGCCCCTTATCTGATCAGGATAATGGGGCTTTTTATATATGAAGGAGTATTTATTGCATCTAAAATTCTGAACTAATTTTTCTTCTTCTATAATTAAGGAATACAAAACTTTGCTGGGACGCTTAAATAACACCTGTGCTCCTAAATAGCTGTAGTCTGAGGCAACTGCTTATCACTCTCTCTATTCGAATAGTTACATGAAATCTAAAAAATATTAGAAAAGCAAAGCCGTAATTCGCCCAACATACCATTTTTAAATAGGACTGGCAGTAGTTTGCACCAAACATCTAAAAGGCGAACGTAGGGCAACGTGTGCAAACGTGTGGGCTTTCACGGAAAAGTAATACCCCAACCATTCAACCACCACGATGTAGAATTCCATCTGAAGAATACGTCTTTGCAAGAATGGTTATAGCGTAAGCCACTTACAATTGCTTGTCTCTGTTGCATTACACCGAATTAAATCCATCAGTTTGTTGATACTCTTTCTAACACTTTTGGGAGACTGATAACGGTTCTCAGATTTCTTTCTCTCTTTGATTTCTCCAGTTTCTCTATCAAGGTATTTGTCCTTTGAGATATTCTGTATCGGACACCTTCTGTTAACTCCTGAAGAAAACTGGACTTCTCGGGTGTTTCCCGCTGTTTTAAATTTACTTCGGTCTCCTCATGGAGAATAATTGATTTTGAATCCATTTTTTTAATTCGCATAATAAAACGCACCTTTCGCAACAAATTTTTTGCTACAAAAAGTACGTTTATATGAGAGTATTGGAACTACACCTAAAGATCCGACTGTATACCCAAGGTAAATTTTTTCGCTAAATAAGTATAACCCTAATTAAATATATTCTTCAGCTACCTCAATAGAATCAGAAATATCAATATTAGGATACTTCTTTTCTATATCTCTTAAGCATTTAATATACTCTGTGCTTTGAAGATTATATGCAATTTCTTCAAATACTTCACTAACATATAGAACTTCATTTTCATCTAATTGTTCAAGAATATTAATTGTTTGTTTTACATTTTCACTCAAAAAATCAATTAGCTTATTTCTGCATTTTTCAATATTAAAATCATCTTCGTCGTTTATTTGAATTCTTTCACTTATAACATTTTTAACTTTACTAAGCATACTTTTCCCCTTTATGGCTGTAAATCTGCGTCTGGAAAGATAGTTCTTACTTTTCCATTCGTTTTAATAATTCCTACCCGTACTCCATCATATTCACCAAAGCCAATAACACCATCTGCTAAGCTTTTGTTTTCTGATAGGTTAGCAACAAATTCACCCGCCTCTTTAATTTTATTATCTGACCAATTTTCAGGAAACCATGCTTGTCCAGTTCCTGTTCTCTTTGATGGAGTTTTATGTTTTGGTACATTTCCTACTCTGACTCCATTGTCATATTCTTTAACAACATTATATTCTATACCATTTTCTTTTAATAAATCAATATTAGATTGACCGTGTCCTCCACCTTTCATTCTAGATACTTCACCTGTCTTAGGATTATACGTAAAATCTCCTACTGTAGAATGCTTTAATCCCACATCGTCTACAGAACTTAAGCCACCCTTAATTACATCATCTGACCCTTTAATGGCCTTATCAACCTTATCCAAACCTTTCAAATACTGAGCATATTCCTCAGATGTCATACCATAAGGTATATCATACTTCCCATTAGCAACATCATCCCAATACTTTTTGTATTTTACAGTATCATCAATTTCAATTCCGTTCTTAAGCGATGGTATATTTTTAAGCAATGCTTTATCCGCAATGACTCCTGTAGTAGATCCTAAAAAAATCGCCAAAGCGACCGTCACTGTAGAAGGCACTCCTGCCTTATCACAAACAATTACGGTTGACCCTGACACCGCTTCAGCCAGTATATCTGCAGCAAAAATCTTGCCGAAAGCCGCTCCCCCGCCTTTCGTGACTATCGCTCCATACGCTCCATATCCTAAGGTCGCCAGACTTACTACCCCTGATACTACCTTAAAAGCTTGTTCATCACCCGTTAGATAATCTCCCGTTATAAGGGTTTTACCCGTTGCTGCCTCAATAATAGGAATTACGACAGTAATCTCGCTTAACGATTCTAATAGTTCCTTCCAGAAGGGGGAGTCCTTTTTATGGGCAAATTCTTTTAATACCAGGCTGTCCAGATACTCCTGCAAAGTCTCCTCATTTGGGTCTATTTTATCATTATTTACCAGATTTTCATAGTCTTTTGCAAATAAATCCGCAAAATCATCTACTTTCTGATAATTGGTGAGACTTTTATTCTTATTACGGCTGCCTATAAAATCCTCCAGATTAAGAGAGAGCATATCTCCCCCAACCTCATCATACATTCCAGTGCCCACATACATACTTGTATGTTCCTGTAACCCAATGGTATTATCTGTCTTAGCATCTCTCATATCAATGGCAGCCATCATATCCATAGCATTATTAAACCCTTTATAAAGTGGATTTTCCAGATATTGATCAATATCATATAAGACATCGCTGGTATAGTTTAACAACGCACTTCTATGTTCCACGAATTCATCGATCCGCTGCCCTTGAGAAGAGAAGCCTGCTCCCAGGGCTTGGGCGTCCAGTTCGCCTTCGATATCCTTGCACAGCTCATCCAGATCAACGAAATCAAAAAGGAGGTTCGTGGAATAACCCATGGCAATATTTGCTCTCTCCAGCCAGGTGTATTTGTCTATTATTTCTCTTCCCAGTTGTCTTACCATTTTGCCACCCCCCGCTGCAATGTCAATAAATTTGTAGTATCCATCTGGCAGATACTAAATTTATTATCATACATGTTAACGAACTCCCCATCCAGGATTTCCTTCTTTTCGGTCCCTTTTATTATCTTAAACGCCATATCACAGCCTGTTTTTAATTTGTGATAGAATTCTTCCTCCTTGGGAATCTTCTTATTTAGATATTGGAGTAATTTACTGTATTCCACTCTGTATTCCTCTCTTTTTCGTTCATTGTCCGATATATGAAAAAAATTACTAACCGAATCCCAGTAATACATCTCATACCTCCTTCCTATCTAGGTTATTATCCGTTCTATTGCATTTTGCTTTGTCCAAGCATATACAATCTTATTAAAAATTCTGAAAAAAGCTACAGTAGGAAAGGATTTTTGTTACCAGCCCCTTCCTGCTGCAGCCTCTTTACAACTTAATTCTTATAATTTTAGCCTGTCAGCGATTGCCTTATCTGTCTCCTCCAACGTAGTTGCAGTTTCTGTTAACTGCGTTTGAATTCCAGTAAGAATCTGAGGCATCGTCTTGTCCAGAACTGGCCATAAGTCGTAAGTAAAGCCGCTGATAAATGCAGATTGAGCAGCACCTTCCCAATTCGCTGCAATTTCATTGATTTTCGCATTCAATGCATTTGCATCTGCTGTCATTTCATCCTGTTTCTGTTTGATAAAATTCGCTGCTTCCCTTAGTTCTTCCGGTGTAATTCTAATGGTTCCTGCCATTTTTTTATCCCCTTTCAATTTGTATGATTTTATTTAATGCTCCTTATTTTTAGGAGAATTAATATCTCATTCTCATCAATCTAAGCCACGATATTTATTATCTGTGTTTTATATACCATAACTTTGTTTTAAGCTTCTATTTCATTTTTGTTTTTTACTTACAGAAACAATATGACATTTATTTTTGGTTTTAGTATCTTTTTTGAGGATTCTAAAATATATATATATACCTAGATGATTCATCTAGCTTTAAATAAAGCTGGAGTAGCAGTAACAATGAACATTCACAGTTTTTAAGAAATTTTACATCGCTCAGGGTTATTGCGTCCTTTTTTAGGTTAGTTGATAGGGAAATATCTATAAAATAGTTAAAAGTAACTTTTGGTGATGAAACCTATTGTTTTTTATCGCCATGAATATTTCAGGATTATTGATAATTTTTTATAAAAAAGGGTTGACTTCTATAAGATATTATAATAACATAATAACAGTAATTGTTACTATATTAATAAAATATCAAAGGAGATTAATACAATGAAGAAATTTGTCTGTCAGGTTTGTGGTTATGTTCATGAAGGAGATTCTGCACCGGAGCAATGTCCAGTATGTAAGGCACCTTCTGCTAAATTTACAGAGCAGAGCGGAGATATGACTTGGGCTGCTGAGCATGTTGTTGGCGTAGCACAGGGTGTAAGCGAAGATATCTTAAAAGATTTAAGAGCTAACTTCACAGGTGAATGTACCGAAGTAGGTATGTACTTAGCAATGGCCAGAGTAGCACATAGAGAAGGATATCCTGAGATTGGTTTATATTATGAAAAGGCTGCTTTTGAAGAAGCTGAACATGCTGCAAAATTTGCAGAGCTTTTAGGCGAAGTTATTACTCCCAGCACCAAGAAAAATCTTGAGCTCAGAGTAGATGCTGAGAACGGTGCTACTGCTGGCAAGACTGACCTTGCAAAACGTGCAAAGGCTGCTAACCTTGATGCTATCCATGACACTGTTCATGAAATGGCAAGAGATGAAGCAAGACATGGAAAAGCATTTGCTGGTTTACTTGAAAGATATTTCGGAAAGTAAGAAGTTCTCCTTTTCATTATACGTGACCTTATGCAATAATAATTTAACTAATGTTAAATAAATACATACACGAAAAGAGGAAGATCCCCCTGGACCTTCCTCTTTTCGTGTATACAGCATTTTACCGTCTACCCTCTTGAAGTATTTTATGTGCAGGATACTGCCATAAGGCTCTGTTAAAATACGAAAGCAAGAGAGCATTAAAACCAATTATAACATCTTTCCAAATTAGTAGTTTCTACAAGCATACAGAAAAGGGCTGATTCATCTTCGCAGAAAAATCAGCCCTTATAAATTTATTTTAAATATTCCAGATTCTTAGCTATAAAATCACATCTCTGCTTTACACAGTCCACGGAACGAAGAGGATCAACAGGAGTATTAAAAGTATAATCCAACAGCTTGTCAATAGTTGTTGCCGCTACATGAAGCCTTGTATCGGAAGAAGCGTAATAGATATATACTTCTCCGTTATCTTTTGCAATGGCACCGTTTGTAAAAGCTACGTTGGAAACGTCACCGACTCTTTCTTCACCTAAAGGAGCTATGAAGAAACCAGAGGGCTCTGCTATCACCTTCGCAGGATTTTTTAAATCCGTTGCAAAAACGTAGATAACATAACGAAGTCCCGCTGCTGTATTACGTACGCCGTGTGCGATATGAAGCCAGCCTTTTTCTGTCTTAATAGGAACAGCACCTGCACCGTTTTTTGCTTCTGTTATGGTATGGTACTTTCTCTCACTTGTAATGATTTCTTCATCGATTACCGCATTGGTAATATCATCACAGTAGCCGAAGCCAATACCGCCGCCGGAACCTGTATTAATAAAATCATCCATAGGTCTGGTATAGAAAGCATATTTTCCATTAATGAATTCAGGATGAAGTACTACATTTCTCTGCTGAGGAGATCTTAAGGTCTTTAAATTGGGAAGTCTTTCCCAGGTCTTTAAATCCTTGGTTCTTACAATTCCGGCTTCTGCTTTGGCAGCGGAAAGATCAGAACTTGTAGTGTCCTTGCTTTCGGAGCAGAATACACCGTAAATATAACCGTCTTCATGTTTGGTAAGTCTCATGTCATAGACATTGGTCTCTTCCTTGCAGGTATCAGGAAGAAGGATAGGATAATCCCAGAATTTAAAGCCTTCAGTAGGACTGTCGCTTTCTGCTACACCAAAGAAGGATTTTCTGTCATTTCCTTCAATTCTGGCAACCAGATAATATTTTCCGTTTAATTCAATCGCTCCGGAATTAAATACCGCATTTACACCAAGACGTTCCATAAAATATGGATTCGTCTCCTCGTTTAAATCGTATTTCCAGAACAGGGGAATATGCTCATTGGTAAGCACGGGATTAACATATCTGTCATAGATACCGTTAAAGATAGGGCTTACTTCATTACTCTTATTGACTAACTTATTGTATTTCTCTAACTGTACGTAATAATTGGGATGCATTTTCTGCCTTCCTTTCGATTGTTTCTTTTGCATTCAACTTTTCAATGTATTTTTACCATAAAGTCTTTTTATATTATTTCTTTTTAAGCATGATTTCATTATTACATCGAACAGATTTTTATTTATTACTTCCTAAACACGATTTCTTCTTTATATTATTTCTTCTTAAGTACGATTCTTTTTTACATTATTTCTTCTTAAACTTGATTTCTTCTTTTCCATTACTTCTTCTTAAACTTGATTTGCTTTTTATATTACTGCTTCTTGAACTTGATTTGCTTTTTATATTACTGCTTCTTGAACTTGATTTAAAATATTCTTTTTATTATTTTTCTTCCTATCAACGGTTGCTGCTTACCAGTCAATCCCTCTCTTAATAACTTCAAAGCACATTCTTCCGTTATGATAAGGGCATTTCCAAGGTCCTACGATTTCCTTCCTGCTAACAGGATGTCCATCTTTATCAAGGTCGTAGAACCATTCAGAGCCTTCTCTCTTATCAATAATGTACTCTTTGATGAAATTCCAGATAGTCTTTCCTGCACTTAAGTAATCCTCTCTCTCAGGTGTAAGCTGATAACCGTTAAGGAAGCCAAGGAGTGCCTCTGCCTGTACCCACCAGATTTTAGTTGTATCTATTTCACCTTTAAAATCTTCATTATTCAAAGAGAAACCGTCATATCCTACCTCTAATATGTGCTGTCTTAAGGCTTCGGTTACAGCAAACATTTTCTTTGTATACTCTTCATCTCCAAGAACTTCACAGCCTCTGTCAATCAGCCAGGAAGCTTCTATATCATGTCCATAAGAGTTAAGATCCGAAATAGACTTCATGTTCTCATCAAAGAAAACCTCTAAAATCCTGCGCTCTTTATTGTAAAGCACATCCGCAAACTGATCCATCATCCATTTTAAGTCCTCACCTACCTGGGGATTTTTATCCACACGGTAAAGTTCTGTATATGCTTCAAATACATGAAGCAGGGTGTTCATAGTCTTGCTGGCTAACAGTCCGTTCTCAGATAATTTCTCATTATCTACAGGCTGGAAGGTTCTGTCGAAGGCTTCCAGATATCCAACAGAGTCCTTGCATTTGTTTTCAATAAGTTTGTATAAGTCATACGCAATGCTAAGAGCCTCTTTGTCACCGGTGGCTCCATAGTAAGAAGACAGGGCATAGATAGCAAAAGCCTGATTATAGGTATGCTTTATGGAATCCTCTGGCTTGCCGTCATAGGCAAGTGACCAGTATACACCGCCGTATTCCTTGTCCAGGCAATGGTCTTTCAGAAATTCATATGCATGTTTTGCATGCTCTAAGCACTCTTTATCTCCTATTGTGGTATATGCATTAGTGAAAAACCATAATATTCTGCTGTTTAATATTACACCTTTTATTGCTTCTTTGTGCAAATTTAAGTCAAAATCGTAAAATCCGTAGTAACCCCCGAATTTTTCATCCTTAAAACTCTTCCAGAAGGGAATTATCTGCTGTGTTAGATTCTCTTTAACTTCATTAATAAACACTGTATCTTCACGTCCTTTCAAATTTTTACCTTCGCTTTCATGGTTATTATAACATAGTTTTGAGCAAATACAAGAAGTTAGTTCACTTTTATTGCATATTTATGTGTGATTTTATATTGCATTTATAGTGCATTTTGTATTTCTTTATCTGGTTCTCAGGGATTAAAGATAGTATATCCTAATCTAAAAAGAAAAAATTACTTAACTTATTATCTTCTTCTAAAAACTGAATATTGAAAGAGATAAATTGATATAAAATTATCTTTTTTCTTAAATTCGGTATATGTACGGCTCCGGTAAGTTATGAAGAGAGGAGGAGAGCCGCTCTGGATTATGTTATCTATGTAGTCCCTTAAAATAATCCCTTACTACTTAATCTCCTTTGTAACAGACAGTCTATATAGGAACTGTTTATTACAAGAAGTATATCCTTAATTAAGTAGTAAGGGATCATATTTATCTTATTATGTAATTAGTAGTAATCTTGATTAATCTCAAAGAGCTTAACAAAGCTTTCGTTATTTTAAATACTTGCTTCTGTTTTTATCAGTATTCTTATTCGGAGTCTTTAACTCTTCTTTTTTAGGCATATATTTTTTAATATAGCTGTCAAACTCTTTTTTTGTAATCTTTACTTCTTTACCATCTTTATAAGTATAGTATTTTTTGTTTTTGCTGGTAAGGCTGATTATGGATGAATACTCACCGGTCTTTTTATCGTATTTATAAATACTGTAGTCACTTTCACCATTCCAGGAGTAATAGTTCATTACATTATTAGTCTTCTCAGAATAATACATAGTGCTTAAAACCCAGGAATTATAAATCCATCTAACCTCACCATCTTTGTAGGTAAAGATTTGAGGAGCATCACCGTTTATAATGAGTTCCGGAAGGTCATCTCCTGTAATATCCTTAATACTGAAGGTTTCTGCTGAGAATCCTCCCTCCATGTCATCTGCATAGGGGTCCTTTACCAGGAGCTCTTCATAGGCTTTTAACGCCTTTTCTTTCGTATCAGCTGTTTTGGCTGTAACTGCCTGTGTACTGAAAAATAAACTGCAGCATAAAATGCCGCTGACAATGATATAGCTAAACTTCTTTCTCATAAATACCCACCTTTGTATTTTTTTACATTATATTATAAAACTTCTCAGTTTACAATTATATACTTCATAATTCAACCAAATATGAGAAAATACAACAATAAGGCTGTTCCAAAAAGGAACAGCCTGTACATATTACATATTACATGTTACTTTCTATTGGCAGGTTCGATATTAATGCTCTTGCCTTTAATCTTCGCATCCTTCATTACCTGGATTACATCAGAAGCATATTCTCTTGGTACTTCCACGAAGGTATATTTATCATACATATCGATGGAGCCGATTAATTTACCAGGCATTCCGGTTTCTCCGGCAATAGCACCCAGGATATCTCCCGGCCTTGTGTTCTGCTTCTTTCCGATGTTGATAAAGAGTCTTACCATTCCGGCTTCTGCTCCGGTATCACCGTAATCTTCAAAAGCTGCTTTTTCTTCAATCTGCTCGTTCTCATCGCCCATGGACAGCTTAAGGAAAGCTGCTGCAATATCAAGAGCTGTACAATCCGCCGTATTAACTCTTTCTTCAATGATTTCCACCATTTTTGTCAAGTCCTCATCAGCAAGAATGTTCTGAATACGATCCAGGATCTTTTCAGCTTTTACTGCTGTTACGTCATTAATGGACGGTATGGGCTGTGCTAAAATCTTAGTCTTGCAATATCTCTGGATATCTTTTAATTTGTATACCTCTTTACCTACTACTAAGGTAAAAGCCCTTCCGGTTCTTCCGGCTCTTCCGGTTCTTCCGATACGGTGAACATAATATTCATCGTCCTGGGGCACATCAAAGTTAAATACCGCTTCTACATCGTCAACGTCAATACCTCTGGCTGCAACGTCTGTAGCTACCAGAATTTCAGTTTTGCCGTTACGGAAGCTGTGCATAACCCTGTCACGCTGCTGCTGCTTCAAATCTCCGTGAAGACCTTCTGCAAAATAGCCTCTTCCCTGAAGAACGGATACCAGTTCATCCACCTGTCTCTTTGTATTACAGAAAACCAGGGATAACTTAGGATCATACATATCAAGAAGTCTGCATAATACTTCGTCCTTGTTCTTAGGTTTTACATCATAATAATACTGCTCAATCTTGGGAACAGTTAGTTCCTTCTTAACCACCTTGATAATCTGGGCATCCTTCTGATAAGTTCTTGCAATGTCCATAATAGGCTTTGGCATGGTAGCGGAGAAAAGTACTGTCTGTCTCTCTTCGGGAACATCCTTTAAGATGGTCTCGATGTCCTCACGGAATCCCATGTTAAGCATTTCATCTGCTTCATCTAATACGATTAATTTTACTTCATCGAACTTAACGGTCTTTCTTCTCATGTGATCCATTACACGGCCAGGAGTACCGATTACGATCTGTGTTCCAGCCTTTAAGGAACGGATCTGCTTGGAAATTTCCTGTCCGCCGTATATAGGAAGCACTTTGATTCCATGCATGTATTTACCGAGATTTCTTATTTCTTCGGCTATCTGAATGGCAAGCTCTCTTGTGGGGCTTAATACCACTGCCTGTAAATGTTTATTCTTCATATCTATTGCCTCTAACAGAGGTATACCAAAGGCTGCTGTTTTACCAGTACCTGTCTGTGCCTGTCCTACAATGTCTTTTCCCTCCAGTATAACCGGTATTGCATTGGCCTGTATGGGAGAGGCTTCTTCAAAGCCCATATCTACGATAGCTTTTAATATCGGCTCGCTGAGCCCTAACTCTTCAAATCTAACTGTGTTCATAAATATACCCTTTCTATTCTTGAATTCTTTCAGTGTTTATCCTGCTGCGGCTGTATAATTTCATCAATCTGCTTATAATTAGTATCCCGCTCTTATCAGTCTTAATGTGCAGCCTTACATAATTTACTGCTAATCTTTACTGCACAAAGACTTCCATTAAGTTATTAGAACCGCTGTATAAGTTATATTTCCCCATTTTCCGTGGCAATACTTTAACAGTTAAAGTTTTGCCGGTCTTTTAATTTTTATAAAACTTCATTCCTTTATTATTATTAGAAGTTTCATTCTGCATCTCAAAGCTTTTATGTGAAATTTGGATAAAATAATTGTAACTTATATATAAGCATCTGTAAAAAGATATTCATCTATAAAAGGAGCTTTAACCCATAAAAAAAGCTCTTGGTCGATTAGGACAGAGAGCTCTATATCTTATATTAGCTGTATTCCGTAATTATTCCTTTGCTCCAGATGCTTAATCCAGATAAATGTACCGTTGGTATTATATCACGATTAAATACATTAGTCAATTACTTTTTTTGCAACATATTGAATCAGGCGCTGTTCTACCAGAGAGGACATATTATAGATAGAAGTTTCCGTATCAAGTCCCGGAATAAATCCTGCTGCCATTACGGCATGACCGCCTCCGTCACCAAGTCCTTTCAATGCCCATCTAATTGCTTTTCCGGCATCAATCAAAGGAGTCGCACTGCGGATGGAAAATTTCAGGCCCCCTACCCGGTAAGCATATACTAAAGTCACATCCAGTTCCGAGAGACTAAGGAGAAAGTCTGAAATACTGGCAAGGATAGCTTCGGAGTAATCATTTCCAATCTTTACAATTCCTAACCTGCCATAGATCTTTAAATTGGTTATTGCTTCTTTATAGGCATTGAGATCATCTTTTGTTAGGGAACTTTTGTCTAACTCCCGCAATTTCTCTTCATCTGCCCGTCTAAAGAGAAAGCTGAATACTTCTACATCCCGCTCCGATACTCTTCTGGTCAGATTTCCTGTATCCATTTTAATTCCATAGGTAAGGGCCGTTGCTACCGGCTCTTCCGGCTCTATGTCATTTTCCATAAAATATTCGCCTATAATGGAAGCACAGGAACCCATGGTACTGCGAATATCAAAGAAACGATAGCTGTCTGTCTCCTGCAGAGGGTGGTGGTCTATACAGGCTATGATTTTCCCTGGGAACTTCTTTACATTGATATTTCCCTCCTGGGAGTCCACCAAAAGAATCTCATCCATTGCAGTTATGATAAGTTCTTCTCCTCTCCTGACAGGAATGGGGATCAGCTCCACCATCTTAAGGGTATTATACTTATCAATCTGTCCGCTGTAACAGATGGTTGCGTTAATTCCCCTGTTCTTTAAGAGTGCTGCCAGACCAAAGGCGGAAGCCAAAGCATCCTGATCCGGATAATTATGTGTTTGTATATAAACATGTTTATTTTTTATTAACGATATCAGGTTATCTAACTTTGTCACTTTCATCCCCCCAGTCACCAAAGCCTTCTATAACATATGCTGCTGATATACCATTTATGGGTATTATATACTATTACATGGTAAAATGCACGAAAAACCATTATTTACACATTTTATACACTGTTCTGAGGTTCATTGCCTTATGCTGAAATGTAACAAAGAGTCTGACTTGCCCAGATACTAGCCGGATTTCCTGTTACCCTAGTGATTATCCTCCTTCAGGGCGTCCTGCGCCCCCAGGCCGGCAGGGTCTTTATAACCGGATGCATTTCTCAATGACATTAAAAGAGGATAGGTGATATCAGCGAACCTTACTTCCACTGATATCACCTATCCCTCAAATTGTACAGTTTTCAAATACTATACTTTTTCTACTTCTTCACTTCTTCTGCAAATGATAATGCTATCAATAATATATAATACTGTTGATATATAGTACTGCCTTCTGCTTTTCATTACATGGACTTTGCAACCGATTAACTGAGCGCTGTCAGCTCCAAAGGAGGGCAGGCCCAAACTATACTCAGACAGACACTGCTTTTCTGACACTGCCTGTAAGCCCACTATCGCTTACATCAATTACTATGGTATCTTCCGCATCCACTTCATCACTTAAGATCAATCTGGCACTTAAGGTCTCCACATTCTTTTGCAGATACCGTTTTAACGGCCTTGCACCATAGACAGGGTCATATGCTTCTTCTACTACGAAATCCTTGGCAGCTTCCGTCAGCTCTATGGTTATTTGACGGTCGGACAGCCGATTGTTAAGCTCACCAATCAACAGTTCTATGATTCCTCTGATATCCTTTGGTGATAATGGTTTAAACAGGATAATTTCATCCAGACGGTTTAAGAATTCCGGCCGGAAATGATTCCTCAAATCGTTCATTACAAGTTCTTTGCAGCCCTCCATAATATTTCCCGCTTCTCCGATACCTTCCAAAAGATAGGAAGAGCCTATATTAGAGGTCATAATAAGAATGGTATTCTTAAAATCTACGGTTCTTCCCTGTGAATCTGTAATACGTCCGTCATCCAATACCTGGAGCAGTACATTAAACACATCGGGATGAGCCTTTTCAATCTCATCGAACAGTACTACGGAATAAGGTTTTCTCCTGACTGCTTCCGTCAGCTGTCCTCCTTCTTCGTAACCTACATAACCGGGAGGTGCTCCGATCAACCTGGATACCGAATATTTCTCCATATATTCACTCATATCGATGCGGACCATATTCTGCTCATTGTCAAAGAGAGCTTCTGCCAGTGCTTTGGCAAGCTCTGTCTTACCTACACCGGTAGGACCCAGGAATAAGAAGGAACCTATGGGCTTAGAAGGGTCTTTGATACCGGCTTTGGACCTTAGGATAGCATCTGCAACCAGTCTTACTCCTTCGTTCTGTCCCATTACACGTTTATGCAGTTCTGCGTCCAGATGAAGGGTCTTCGCCCTCTCGCTCTCCGTCAGCTTGGAAACAGGTATACCAGTCCAGCGGGATACGATCTTTGAGATTTCTTCTTCACTTACGCTCTCATGGACAAGGGTGTGACCCTCCTTTTTAACCTTCTCTTCTTCTTCCTGCAGTAACCTGGTTATCTGGGGAAGCTTACCGTATTTTAATTCCGCGGCTTTATTCAGGTCATAGTTTCTTTCAGCTATCTCTATCTCATTATTCAGACTCTCCAGCTCTTCCCTTAACTTCTGCACTTTTTCCACGGAGGATTTTTCATTGTCCCATACTGCCTTTCCCGCTGCGAACTGTTCTTTTTCTTCTGCCAGCTCTCTTTGCAGGCTCTCAAGGCGTTCCAGACTTAAACGGTCTGTTTCTTTCTTAAGGGCTGCTTCTTCTATCTCAAGCTGCATGATATGCCTGCTGATATCATCAAGTTCTGTTGGCAGGGAATCAAGCTCCGTCTTAATGAGGGCACAGGCTTCATCCACCAGGTCAATGGCTTTATCCGGCAGAAAACGGTCAGAGATATATCTGTTGGATAAGACTGCAGCAGATACCAGGGCACTGTCTGTTATCTTTACTCCGTGAAAGACCTCATAACGGTCCTTTAAGCCTCTAAGAATAGAGATTGTATCCTCAACGGTTGGTTCTTCCACCATAACCGGCTGAAAACGTCTTTCAAGTGCTGCATCCTTCTCAATATACATGCGGTATTCATTTAATGTAGTCGCACCGATACAGTGAAGCTCGCCTCTTGCCAGCATAGGCTTTAACATATTTCCGGCATCCATGGCACCTTCTGTCTTACCGGCACCTACTATGGTGTGAAGCTCATCGATAAAGAGAATGATCTCACCTTCACTGTTTTTGACCTCTTCAAGAACAGCCTTTAATCTCTCTTCAAATTCACCACGGTATTTCGCTCCTGCAACCAGTGCACCCATATCCAGTGCAAATACCTTCTTATTCTTAAGTCCCTCTGGAACATCTCCTCTTACAATTCTCTGAGCAAGGCCTTCCACCACGGCAGTTTTACCTACACCAGGTTCTCCGATTAAAACCGGATTATTCTTGGATTTTCTGGATAAGATTCTTATAACATTACGTATTTCAGCATCTCTTCCGATTACAGGATCAAGCTTTTGTTCCTTCGCTCTTTCTACCAGGTCAGAGCCGTATTTCTCCAGCGTATCATAAGTAGCCTCCGGATTGTCGGTGGTTACCCGCTGATTGCCTCTTACAGATTGAAGAGCCTTTAAGAAGCTGTCCCTGGATATACCAAAGGTCTGAAAGAGTTCCTTCAAGGCTTTATTGGGCTGTTTTAACAGACTCAGAAACAAATGCTCCACGGAGACATATTCATCCCCCATACGTTTCGCTTCATCTTCCGCATAAATCAGTACTTTATTTAGATCATTGCTGATATAAACCTGACCGCCGGATACCTTATGCCTTTTATTTAAAAGCCCCTCTACCTGTGCAGTAAAGACTTCTCCTACTATCTCCATTTTCTTAAGGAGTTTCATGATAAGGCTGTCCTCTATGGTCAGCAGACTAAGCAGCAGATGTTCCTGGTCAATTTCCTGATGTCCGTAATCCATTGCCAGTTTCTCACAGCTTTGAACTACCTGAATGGAATTCTGAGTGAATTTGCTAATATTCATTTAACTACCCCCTTCTAAATACTTTCGGTTTGTTCTATAACTAATATAACATTTGTAATTATTAAATGCAAGTGATATTTTAAAAAGTCTTTAATAATTTTTGTTCCACTTTTACTCTTAAGTGATAGACAAATGACAGCAATTACTATAATATATTACAGGAGTGTTAAGAGTTACAAAATTCACTCTGTCGTTAAGCAAAGCAACCTCAGTTCAAAATGTCATAATTCCAAAGAAGCAAGTTGTTTTTTCTTAATAATTTCAAGTAAGAATCAGGAGATGATCAAACAGCCGCAGCATAGTTTATAAGGCCAGCCAGCTATGCTATAACATACAAACGGCATTAATTATAAAAATAATTTTTAAGGTAAAGGTAAACAATATCATTATATTACCTTGTCCAATGTCAAGTATATTTTTAGCCGAAAATATCCGATCAAGTTCGTGCTATATAAATGAAGAAAAAGTATATTCCAGCATTTTGCCGCGCTGGAAAGGTTAATTAACATTTTTGCAAAGGGGTAAAAGAGTGAAATTAAATTTAATATCGAAAGGCTGCCACTCGGAGACACTTTCACTCCCCCTGATAATGTACGCGTGTTAAAGCACGCAGACGGGAGCCTAAGATGGAAGTTTCAAAAAAATCTAGAATGTCCAAACTTACACTGGGTGGAATTCTAGTAACATTGGGTGTAGTATACGGAGATATCGGTACTTCACCGCTTTATGTAATGAGATCCGTTCTTATCGGGAACGGTGGTTTAGAAAATGTATCAGAAGATTTTATTCTCGGTACCTTATCTTTGGTATTTTGGACGCTAACTATTTTAACAACAATAAAATATGTATTTATAACACTAAAAGCTGATAACAATGGAGAAGGTGGTATCTTCTCACTTTTTACGCTGGTAAGAAGCCGTTCCAAATGGCTGGTAATCCCTGCTATGATTGGCGGATCCGCTCTGTTAGCAGATGGTATGCTTACACCGGCAGTTACCGTAACTTCAGCTGTGGAGGGCTTAAAGCTGCTCCCGGTTTTTCATGACTTTTTTTATGGCAATCAGAATAATATTGTTATTCTTGTTATTGTAATCATCTGCCTGCTGTTTTTTATTCAGCATATAGGTACTGAATTTATCGGAAGACTCTTTGGTCCTATTATGTTTTTATGGTTCGGGAGTTTGGCTTTATTTGGTATTATCAACCTTGCAGGAAACTTTTCTCTGTTGCGGGCATTATCACCCCATTATGCCATTAGCATCCTGTTCAGTGATGATAATAAGCTTGGTTTTTTTATACTGGGTAGTGTATTTCTTTGTTCAACAGGTGCTGAAGCCCTCTATTCTGACCTTGGGCACGTTGGACGGAAGAACATCTATTTTACATGGCCCTTTGTTAAAATAAGCTTATTATTAAATTATTTTGGCCAAGGTGCCTGGATTTTATCAGCGAAAGACAATCCTTCCCATGCAATGTTAGAGGATATCAATCCGTTTTACCAGATGATTCCTTCAGGATTTTTAATGTATGGCATTATAATCTCTACCCTTGCTGCAATCATAGCATCCCAGGCTTTGATCTCAGGTTCCTTTACGCTTGTATCAGAAGCAATAAAACTGAATCTGTTCCCCAGACTACATACACTATACCCTTCCTCTACAAAAGGTCAGTTATATATACCTGCCGTTAACCGGATATTATGTGTGGTCTGTATCGGAATTGTTCTATACTTTCGAAGCTCCGAGAAAATGGAAGCGGCCTACGGTCTTGCCATTACAGTTACCATGCTTATGACCACCATCCTGTTATATAATTATATGCTGAAGAAAAAGACACCTGTTATACTTGCAGTCATCATGCTGGTTTTCTTTATGTCCTTTGAGGTGTCGTTCTTCCTCTCAAATATTATAAAGTTCTTTCATGGTGGTTTTGTTGCGGTAATTATTGCAGTTTCAATACTCTTTATTATGTACATCTGGGATAGGTCACATATTATTAAGATGCGTCACCGTGAAATCGTGCCCATTGAAAATTATATCAAACAGCTGAGTCAGCTGCGCCATGACCCGGACATCCCGAAATACGCAAGTAACCTTGTGTGCCTGACAAACTGCCCCAATCCAAAAGAAGTAGAACGCAAGGTAATGTACTTCCTGCTTGATAAAAAGCCGAAAAAAGCGGATGTCTATTGGTTTGTAAATGTTTATGTAACAGATGAGCCTTATCAGGCAGATTATGTAGTTGAAAAATTCAAGACTTCCTATATTGTTAATATCCAGATCAATCTTGGATTTCGTGTTGAACAGAATCTTAATATATTCTTACGGCAGATATCAACAGAGCTAGTAAACAATAAGGAAATTGAGCAACAGTGCAATATTTATTCCATTATACCCAATCGTAAGCTGGGAGACTTCCGTTTTGTGTTTATTGAAGAAGTGCTTTCCCATGAATCTTCTTTATCCGGCTGGGATTCCTTTTTGTTAAGAACCAAATTCTTTATACAGAAGTTCACGGTATCTCCGTCAAACTGGTTTGGCCTTGACACCAGTGATGTTTATATTGAAAAGGTTCCAATGATCCTTGGTCATTCAAACCGTACGGTCTTAAAAAGAAGTTCAAAATCAGAATAATTTATGTGATGCTAAAAGGCACCAGCACAGAACATCTTAAGTTCTTTGTGCTGGTGCTTTTTTTACACAAACCCTGATTTTCAGCTTAACAGCTCAGAACTACAAAATCCCAGAAATGCAGTCAAGGCAAATGTTCAGCCTTTACGACATATCTGGGATTTTGTAGTTCTGAGCTTTGAAAATCAATAAAAACATAATTCTATTACAGTCTTGATGAAAGAGCCAATGATTAAACCAAAATAGCTATCTGTTTCTTCTTAACGTCTTTCATAAAGTCTTTCGTCTTTTAAACCCAAAGATATTTTCAGGGTATTTATCTCGAATGGTTTGAATTCCAGTATACAGGAATTACCTGTTACAGTATCTTTCATAAGCCCCGCCTGACTGGTCTCCTTTTCCATCAGATCTACCAGCTGAATCTCTTCTGGTTCAAAAGCCAGATTTATTTTGGTTCTGACTCCTTTTCCATGGCATTCATACAGACGCAGGATCAAATCTCCGCTTTCCTCACATTTCTTAACAGCTTCTACAATAATATTCTCTGCCTCTACTGATACCAGTGATTCAGCTTCTCCTGTCATAGGACAATCATCCGCCGGAAGAACCTGAAGAGGTACATTCAGTTCATAACCTGCCCTAACCACTCTGCCTTCAATATAATCCCCTTTATGCGGATACAGGGAATAAGTAAACTCATGTCTTCCCTGATCAGCGGCTGTATCGGGATATGCAGTGCTTCTTAACAGATTCAGGTCAATGACATTATCCTTTAATTTATGACCATATTTACAATCATTCAAAAGAGCCACTCCGTAATCTCCCTGGGACATATCCACCCACTTATGGGCACTGACTTCATATTTAGCCATATCCCAGGAGGTATTTCGGTGAGTAGGACGTTTGATATTGCCAAACTGTATTTCACAGGTGGCTTCCTGGGCTCTTACGTTTACAGGGAAGGAGGTACGAAGCATCTTAGCACATTCCTTCCAAGCTGCCTGGGTTACAAAGTCAATACGACGGCTTTCTCCTGTCAGGATTACTTTCTGCTCCAGCTGAGATTCACCGGAGGCAGTGCGGAAACGATTCAGCCTTATAAGCTTCGGCCCCTCACGATAAACTTTGCTCTCCGTGAGAATTAAAGCCTCTCCGGGTATCTCATCATAATAGATGGGGAAATCCCAGGCATCTCCCTGGTCTTCATACAGAACCAGCTTGTTTGCAGTTTCTCCTGCCGCTATAACTTCCCTTTTTTCTTCTTTATCATAGATAGACTGGATGAAACCATCGGGAGAGAATACTATAACATAGCTTTCATTTTCAAGTGTATTCTGCTTCTCTGAAATCTTAGTATTATGGAGGATATTATCATTGTACGGCAGACTTGCAGGTGTTCCGTCAGCTAAGATCTGCCCTGTAACTGTAGCTGTATCTATAGCTGTATCTATAGCTGTATCTGTAGCTGTATCTGTAGCTGTAGCTGTATCTGTATCTGTATCTGTATCTGTTATTGTACCACCCTTTAGGTCTTCAGCAACCAGAACACGGTATCCCATAGCCGGAACCTTGGCTTTTATCCAGGTATCATTATAAGACAGCCATTCCTCCCTTTCCCAGGATAAGGAGTTAAAGACACGTACACAGTTACCGGCAACCGCCTTACTGCCAGCTCTACCTGCCTCCTGCTTCTCCTTAAAGTTACCAAGAGCAGTATAGATTCCCTTTACTGCCACTTCTGTTTCCTGCAGCATTTTCTCATATCGTTCAAGAGATTCACTGTATACCCTGGCAATGGAGGACCCTGGCAATATATCGTGGAACTGATATAGCAAGGTTTCCTTCCAGGTCTTGTCAAGGAAGTCAGAAGGATATATATCTTCTGTAATCTTCTTACTGCCAGTCTTTAAAACATTCCAGGCAGCTGCGAATTCAAGCTCTCTTAAAGCCAGCTCCATCTTCCTGTTATACCTTTTATTACGCCCCTGAGAAGTATAGGTACCCTGATGAAACTCTAAATACAGTTCTCCCTTCCAGGTCTTATAGAGAGAATCCTCTGTATCAATTCTATCAAAGAAAGCCTGCGCCGGTCCCTGGGATACGGGAATAAGACCCTCCAGGTTCTTCTCTCTCTTAAGTCGTTCCAGATGCTCCTCTCCCGGTCCGCCTCCGCCGTCACCGATTCCAAATAACAGCAGACACTCGTCGCCGATACCCTTATCCAGAAACTCCTTCTCAGAATTAACAACGGCTCGGGGTGCTGCTGAACTGTTATAATTCCCCTCCGGCGGCATATGTGCGAGAATCCTGCTGCCATCCAGTCCTTCCCACCAGAAAGTATGATGGGGATGTTTATTGAATTTACTCCAGGAGAGCTTAATTGTCATAAAATAATCCACACCGGATTTCTTTAAAATCTGAGGTAAAGCAGCGGTGTAGCCAAAAACATCCGGCAGCCAGAGATTCTTTATATCCTTACCGAATTCCTCTTGGAAGAAACGTTTGCCAAGGAGTACCTGGCGAATCAGTGCTTCACCGCCGGAGATATTGGTATCTGCTTCTACCCACATGGCACCCTGAACCTCCCAGCGGCCTTCTCTGATTCGCTCTTTTACCTCATCATAGAGGGCAGGATAATAATCCTTGACCCATTGATACAGCTGGGCCTGACTGGCACCAAAGACATAATCCGGATATCTTTCCATATTCCTGAGTACGGTAGAGAAGGTTCTGGCACCTTTACGAATGGTTTCTCTTATCGGCCACAACCAGGCAAGATCAATATGTGCATGTCCTAAGGCATTAACCTTAAGGGAAGGATCACCGCCCTTCTTCTTCAGTTCTTTGCTCAGTATATCTCTCGCCCTTCTGGCTTCCTCATTGTTATAGAGACGAAGCTCATTGGCAGCCCGGTTAAGGCTGTGGAGAAGGCTGTGATATCTGGCTTTATCCTCACTCAAATAAAGCATTAATTCCTGAAGCACCTCAAAATCATAATAAAGCTGCTCTAAGTCCTTGTTGCAGACTGCAATAAAAGCCTGCCTTACGATTCCGCTGTCCTGGTATTTACCAAAGAGGTCATTACAACCGGCGTCCGCCCACAGATCTATCCTTTCCCCCGCCTTAAGAGTTCTGTTAAAGCGGAACACCGTCTTTCCCGGTCTTCCTAAGGAATAGTCATATTCTGAGGAAACATTGGTAAGACCTCTTACCGGTTTCCCCTCCTCATCCACTACGCAAAGCTCTCCGTTAATGTCAATCAGCAGAACAGATTCCATAGCCTCTAAATCATTACCACCAGCTGCTGCCTCCCAATCCTCAGGTACGGTACCTGTAAAATGAAACCACCCGCATTCAAACAGGCCTCCCCAGCTATCACCTATCTCAATCTTCTTCTCTTTACCCGTAGTTCTGTTCATAAAAGCAACCGGTTCCAGTGTCAGATAAACCTTCATATCCAGAGGTGCTATTATTTGAAATATGGCTTTCTTAATTCTATCCTGTACCCCGGGCAGTCTTTCTTTCATATTAGGCAAATAGTATGGCATAATAACCTCCTTATAGATTTATCATAGCTATAATTCTATCATAGTCTGTATCCTTATCATTCTGTGTCCAATCATTCAATATCCTTAACATTCTTGTATCCTTATTATTCTGTATCCTTATTATTCTATATCCTTATCATAATAAAGACCCGCATTATTTTCATGCCAATAACAACTCAAAATATCTCATTATTTTATCTCTTTTAATTTCCTTAATACCTTCCACAATAAGATAATAAACAGCAATTGACGGACATAACACTTACACTTATAATTAAACTGCTACCAAACTAACATCTCCATTTTATAGGTATAGCAACCTTTATTCAAAAACCTTATTCCTATAATCTATAATGTTATATAAAGCTTTATCTGCTATCAACTTTGGAGCTAGTAAAAACTTACATGACTATAGTGCAGGTGCCAACATAAACCCTTATTGCCATCAACTTTCTTGTTAGTATAAAATTTTTATTTCCTACAAACTTTATGTTATAATAATTTCTGATTTTAAACTTTGGGTGTTAGTATATATGGTATTACTATATAAGCCTGGACAGAAAAAATAAAAAGGGTTACACGATAAAATTATAAAAAAATGATTCATGGTGCCATTAATTACTCAACTCACCAGACTGCTCTAAAGCAGCATAACGGCAAAAATCAAACCCTATGCCCTAATAGACATAAGTCCTTCTTCCACAAGTCCATATTGTAATGATAACCTTATAATAAAAAGCGAAAAAATCTCAACCCACATGTGTCAGGCAAATTGCGCAAACCAGAAAGAACGAATGCGCCTATGGAAAGGTATTAGAAGTCCTTTTCTCTGGATACTTTGTGCTATGTTATAAAGCAGATTGTTTGAGCGAAGCGAGTTATCTGTTTTATAACATGCCAAGCACAAAGTATTCAGAGAATTAGGACTTCTTATACCTTGGAATTGAAGCAATCGTTTTTCTGGTTTGCGCAATTTGCCGTCCCCTTGTGAGCCCCTCCCTTTTACCACACCAATATCTATTTTTTAAGTGCAATTTATATTTGAATACAAACTTATTTACATCGCAATTATATTTTAGCCACAAACTTATTTATAAGTTTCCTATTAATCAAACATTCCAAAAAGGCAGGTGAATTCCATCAATGAACCCTCTATTGGTTTCCCATGAGGAGTGGATCAGCAAAGACCTCCCCTTTGCATTAAGAACTGATATCATAACCGCACATGTAATACCCCACTGCCATAATTACATTGAATTCAATTTTACAGTGGCCGGCAGTGCCATAGAAAAAATCAACGGAACAGAACATACCTTAAGGCCCGGTACCTTTACATTATTATTCCCTCATCACATTCATGAAATCCTGGCAACACCAGAATCCCCGGTTACCGTAATTGTAGGAAGCATAAAAATTGAAAGCTTTTATGATAAAAAAGGAGATTTTCTTGCTTTGACGGAGCTCTTAAGCCAGGCTGCCCTGGACAAAACTCCTTATAATGAATTCGGGGAAGACATCACGAAAGAACTGACTGATATTTTAAAATCCATGGAAAGAGAGCTTATGGAGCGAGGCAAATGGAGCGCTTTGATGTTTAAAAGCAAGCTGATGGAGCTGCTGATTACCTATGACAGAAACCGTACTCCCAATCAGCTGCCGGTTGATGGAAAGCGTATCCTAAGCCAGAAGAGCGGTGTATGGGATATTATTACCTATGTTTCTCAATACTATCAGGAGGATATCACCTTAGAGCTGCTTTCCAAGCGCTTTCATATGAGTGCTTCTCATATCAGCTCCTCCTTTCACCAGCTGTTAGGAGAAAACTTTCACAAATATCTGGAGAAGATACGCCTGGCTCAAGCCTGTGACCTGCTCCTTTCCACAGATTCCTCTGTCCTTGATATCTGCTATGAAACAGGTTTTAAATCTTATAAGACCTTCTCCCGGGTATTCCTTAAGAATCTTGGTCTGAGTCCCACCGATTACCGAAAGCTGCAATAGATAATCACCAAAAGAAGCAGTAAGACAGGAAAATCCCTTTCTTACTGCTTCTTTTGTAAAAAAATAAAATTTATGGATTAACAATAATTAGATTAGAACTCTTTGGCCAGGTTCTTTGCTTCTTCAATAGCTTTTCCTATAATACCGTCAACATCCTGTCCGATTACATCCAGCTGGTTAGCAGCTATGGTGGTGTAATCTGTCACTCCCATAAATCCCAGGATCGTCTTAAGGTATTTATCTCCCATCTCGATTTCAGCCATATAACCGGAAGTATAATCTCCGCCGCGGGAGGTAATATTAACTGCCTTCTTATCCTTGCATAAACCAACAGGGCCTTCTGCGGTATACTTAAAAGTTACATTAGCAACACAGATATAATCGATATAGGCTTTTAGAATTGCAGGTACACCTAAATTCCATAAAGGCTCTGCAAATACATATTTATCAGCCTCAAGAAATTGATATGCATATTTCATAACAGGGTTTTCACTGTTATCTCCTGTATTTGCTCTTAATTTCTGCAAATCCTCTACAGAAAGGCTGTCAATTCCTTCTTTATATAAATCCAGTGTAATAACTTCATCAGAAGGATGATTCTTTTTATAACTTTCTATAAACTCATCTGCTATTTTATAGGTTCTTGATATACCTTCAGGTTTTGCATTTGCTTTAACATAAAGTACTTTACTCATTTACTCTCCATTCTGTGTACTTAAGTACACTCCTAATAGTAGGTTGCATTATTTATACCCATTGCATACCACAGGCTGGCCTGCGATAGTGCCACAGATAATAAGGAGTGAAAGAATCTCAGCGTGATATTCTTTCAATTTATAATTTTCTCTCACTCTTCAACCTCAGGTTTTATAGTTTTACCCATAGCCTCTGGTTATTGTATATCAGTAAACGGATGATTTTTACTGCTTCCGGTATTCCTCCATAACCAGATTCGAGAAATCTGCATTCTGCCGGCTCACATTAACCAGGTAAGTAAATACATTTCCCGGATAATCCTCCATATCCTTTAAGATTACAGCCTCTACGGATTTTCTGGCTAAAGAGATGGCACAGGATTCCCGGTGCATGGCATTGCATTCTCTGCATAGTTTACAAATTGAAGCTATGCTCACTGCCAGTTTCTTTTCATCATAATATTTGGTATCTTCACTTGGTATAAGTGATATCTCCTCATCCAGAAACATACGGTTGTGAATTTTCAGATTCTCTAAAAGTGTCAGGGAATATCCAATATTACATCTATCCCGAAGGCACTTTTCGGTGCCAAAGTTTGCACAGGCTGTGCAGATATCAAGTAAGCTGTTAATCGCCTTATTAATATTTGCCATGAATGCCTCCTTTTATCCATAGTGCAATATGAAGACTGACCATTGATTTTATGATCAAGACTGTTATAATTATAACATACGGTACCTTTAAGACAAGTAGGCACTAAAAAGTACTATAGTACCCAAAAAGATACTTAAAACTGCTCAAACCTACAGATAGGAGTTTCTATGACAATTAATGAAGACATGCATGAAGTATGCCATATGCGTGATAAATGCATAAAGTTTGACAAATGCCCCATGGTTCTGGTTCAGGATATTCTGTCCGGTAAACGTAAGATTCTCATTCTATGGTATCTCAGCTATAGAGCACTTCGTTTTAATGAAATCAAAAAGAAACTGCCGGATGTTACGCAGAAAATGCTTACCCAACAGCTTAGAAGCCTGGAGGAAGACGGACTTATCCTCCGAAATGTTTACCCGGTGGTTCCGCCAAAGGTTGAATATTCCCTGACGGAAATGGGCCAAAAAATTATACCGATTCTTGAATTAATGCATGGTTACGGAACAGAATACCTGACCGTACAGAGTTCCGTTTCTTAAAGGCTTCGTTGCCCTTTAAGCTGCTCCGCTGTTACATAAGCCCTTTTTAGCTGGCGGCTTCTTCCGCTGCCAGCTAAAGAGCCTTATACAATCCTGTCAGGATAAGAATTCTACCGCTTCCATGGGCAGGTCCGATATTTCAGAGTAGAGTACATCTCTAAAGTCTATCCCTGCTTTTTCATTTTCCGATGGTATTTTAGCATTGAAAATTGCCTTGCTCTCTTTTATGAATACTTTCTTCTCTTTCTCTGTAATAGTCTCCATATAAGAAGTATTAATTACATTTCCGCCGGATACATAGAACATTTTACAGCCATCTCCTACCGGAAGTTTAATGAGTATATCTCTTGAAGCCAATGCTTTGTAACCGTTCAGTCCGTTCCTTAACATACCGAAACAGATAATCATATCCCGGTATACGGATGCCATCTCAAACCGGCAGGCCGCGGCAGCTTCCTCCAGTTTCTCCTGAAGGGCTTCTGTCAGCAGGACAATATTCTCCTCCTCATTAAGAAGCTCCAGGAGCACTTCCCTGTTCTCATTAAAGGTATCCTGGCCCATGGTTAAAGGAAACATATGATATTCCACTTCATACCTGCCGTTGCTTTTTCTTATGGGATAGAGGTTCTTAAGCCTTCCAAGAAAATCACTGATGGTATACCTGCTGCGAAAGGGTCCGAAGCAGTTGTCCGTTCTTTCATCTGTTATTGATAAGGCATTATGCTTATTATAATTCTCTACCCTGATATAAAAATATCTGCCGTCATTTTTCATCTGGGCATTAAAACGGGGTCTGATATCTTTTATTAAGGTGCATTCCAAAAGTCTGGCCTCCAGATGGGTATCCGTTACTATATAATCTATATCTTTTATCATGGATACCATACGGCTGACCTTTTCCCACTTCGGATTTTTCACAAAATAGGACTGTACCCGGTTGCGCAGACATTTACTCTTGCCTACATATATAATATTCCCATTAGCATCCAGCATTTTATATATTCCCGGCTGCTTTGGAATTTGTAATAACATTTCCCTGGTTATGTATTTATGCTCCATTCTTTTTTCCTGACGTTGTATCTGCGTTTTAATTTACTACCCGTCTATCATAACACAGGCGGGTGATTCTAGTCTATTTGTTTGTTATCTACGGTAATGCATAAAGGATTTATTTGAAATAAACAGCTGAGATTAGGTTAAGTTTGACTCTGTAATGGTATCAAGAAATCCATTCACTAATCTTTCAAAAGTTTTTGGTCAGTTCTATCTCTTTCTTTCATATAAATTAAATAAATGATTCATCAGAGGTAGTTCCATGACCGACTCCGAACGGTTAAAAATTACAAGTGAGGCTTTCGCAGATCTAATCATCAGCAATACCAATAGGGATGACTTCTTAAGGACTTACCCTGACAGTTCTGTTAGTTCGAGCTTCGCCAATTCTTCTATTGTTCACTTGCCTGTCGAGAATATGGATTTTGACAGTATTAATAGATTTGGTTATAACAGTATCCCTGCCTGCTTCGGCCTCCTAACAGCTGATACCTTTATACCTGATATTAATTTGGGGGCTCTTCCTGATCCCTTTCAAATAAAAGATGGCTACAGCGGTAAAGAGGTATTAATCGGATTTATTGATACAGGAATTGATTACCGAAATACTGCTTTTATCAAAAGTGACGGCACCAGCCGGATTCTATCTATATGGGATCAGACAATCGAAAGTTCGAATTATCCCGAAGGCTTCTTCTACGGTACCCAATATGGCAATGCTCAAATCAATACAGCCTTGACATCAGCGGAACCTCTTACGATTGTACCAAGTATTGATGAAATCGGACATGGAACTATCTTAGCCGGTATCGCAGGCGGTAATCCCAATGCCAGTTTCGGTTTTTCTGGCGTTGCTGTCGATATTAACATTGCTATGGTTAAATTAAAGCCTGCCAAGTCTTATCTCAAGGAATTTTTCGTCATTCCTCCCCAGTCAATCTGTTTTCAGGAAAATGACATTATTAATGGTGTCACTTATCTGAACCAGCTTGCAAATCAGTTAAAGAAACCTCTGGTTTTATGCCTTGGTATTGGTACCAGTCAAAGTGACCATACCGGTAACAGAGCATTAAGCCGATACCTCTCCTCCATAGGTGAATTACCGGGAAGAGGTGTCGTAGTCTCCGCTGGTAATGAAAGCAACCGGGGAAGTCATTACTATGGGGATATCAAACCGCCTGACTCTTTTGACGATGTAGTGCTGACGGTTGGAAAGGATAGCTATGGCTTTACACTACAGTTCTGGGGAACCTCTCCCAACCTGTTCTGGATTGATTTATACGCCCCTGATGGAGGATTTATTTCCAGAGTTCCGCCAGTTCCTAACAAAAGTATCGTCTTTGTTCTAGAAGATATGTCAATTATTATAGACAGTCAGATAAAGGAACCCTTTACCACAGAGCAATTTATTGTTATGCGTTTCAGTAATCCCATACCCGGTGACTGGCACTTCTATGTATACGGTCTTACAGGGGATTTGCCCATGCGCTTTCATTTTTGGCTGCCGCTCCATAATTTTCTTACACCAGGAACTGTCTTCGGCAATCCCAATAATTATACAACCATAGTTGCCCCGGGTAACAACAGCAGCTTAATCTGTGCTACCGCTTACAATCCGCAGAATGCTACTCTCTATTTTTATGCCAGCAAAGGGAATACCATCACCAACTTTCCCAAACCAGATATCACCGCACCCGGTGTTAATTCCGTTGCTCCTTTTATCAATGGTAGTTATGTAACAGCAACAGGTACCAGTATTTCCTCTTCCTACATTGCAGGTGTACTTGCTCTTTTAATGGAATGGGGCATTACCAATGGTAACTACACGGAAATGAATAATGCTCTGCTTAAAAAAATCATTACACAAAGTGCCAGCAGAAGGCCAGAAGTCAGTTATCCCAACCCGGATTGGGGTTATGGTATTGTAGATATCAGTAATATGGGCAGTGTAATTAATTCTATCTTAAGAGTGCAGGAAATGAAATAAAGATATTATCCATGTGTTCCTGATATCCGACTTCATATAAATGAGGTTATATTCATATAAATGAAGTAAAGATACATCCGAGGCGGCAATATGACCTATTCTGAGAATTTTAAGATAATAAATGAAGAATATGCAGATCTTATTGTCAACAAAACCAACCGGCAGGACATCTTAGATACCTTTCCCGACAGCACCATAAGTCTGGATTTTTCCGAGTTTTCTATAATTCATATACCGGTTGATAATATGACCTTTGACAGTATTGATAAATTTGGGTTTAACAGTATTCCTTCCTGCTTTGGTTTATTAACAGAGTATGGGCATTATAGAGAAATAAGAGAAAAAAGAGAAAGGCGCCCGACTCCCTTTCGGATCAATGAAGGCTATACGGGAAAAGAAGTGCTGATTGGATTTATTGATACGGGAATAGACTTTCAGAATCAGGTATTTCGAAAGGAAGACGGTACCAGCAGAATTATATCCATCTGGGATCAGACGATAGTTAGCTCTGATTATCAAAAAAATATAGCTTATGGCACGGAGTATCAAAACGAACAGATCAATCAGGCTCTAAGCTCCGCAGATCCTCTGTCCGTTGTCCCAAGTATTGACGAAATAGGACATGGAACTATCATGGCAGGTATTGCTGCCGGTAGTGAAAGTAGTGAAAATAACTTTGCAGGCGTAGCAACAGAAGCTTCTTTTGCAATAGTTAAATTAAAGCCTGCCAAAGCATATTTAAAGGAGTTCTTTGCCATACCACCGGATTCTATCTGTTTTCAGGAAACTGATATCATATTTGGCATCTACTATCTTAATAAATTAGCAAATCATTTGAACAAACCGCTGATATTATGTCTTGGTATCGGTAACAGCCAGAGCGGTTATATGGGATATCGTCCCATTGCTGTATATCTGGGTGCTCTCAGTAATATTTATAAACGGGGTGTTGCGGTGGCAGCCGGTAACCAGGGGTATCGTGGCAGTCATTATTATGGAGAAATCAACTCCGGTGAGGCCTTCCATACTGTAGAACTATCCGTAGGTGAAGACACCTATGGTTTTACTATGCTGTTCTGGGGGACCGCCCCTAACTGGTTCTGGGTTGACTTATATGCTCCGGACGGAAGCTATATCTTTCGAATTCCCTATATAAGTGATAACAGTCTCTTGTATACCCAGGGAGATATGACAATTATTGCAGACAGCAGAATAAAAGATATCTATTCCTCCGAACAATATATCTCCTTGCGGTTTCAAACTCCTCTCCCTGGCAAATGGAAGTTCTTTATCTATGGAGGTACCTCAGATCTGCCTATGAGCTTTCACATATGGCTGCCTATCCATAATTTTCTGTCCGATGGAACGGTTTTTAAAAATCCCGATAACTATACCACTATTGTCAGTCCAGGTAACAACAGCAACCTCATCTGCGCTTCTGCTTATAACCCGGATGACAATCTTTTGTACCATTTTGCCAACAGAGGTAATGCGGTAAATAACCACCCCAAACCCGATATCACTGCTCCGGGTGTCCATTCCATAAGCCCGTTCTTAAACAATACCTTTCTTGAGGTAACCGGCACCAGTGTTTCCGCTGCCTATATAGCCGGGGTAATGGCTCTTCTGATGGAATGGGGCGTAACAGAGGATAACTTCCCTGCTATGAACAATGCACTTTTGAAGAAAATCATCACCCAAAGCGCAAGCAGGAAGCCGGGGGAAGATTATCCGAATCCAAATTGGGGCTATGGCATTGTTAATCTTAATGATATGGGAAAAGTAATTAACTCTATCATTCATGTACAGGAATACCTGTAAGGATTTACTCGAGAATGTATTTCTCCAGCAGTTTCAGTGTGTTTTCCAGACCCTTTACATGAGTTCTTTCCATTCCATGGGAAGCATGTACTCCCTGTCCAATCAAGGCTCCCTTAATGTTATTTCCACCTCTTAATGCTGCGGAAACATCCGAACCATAATGTGGGAATATATCTACCACATAATCAATTCCGGACTTTTTGGCTAAATTGATTAGTTTTGTGGTAATCTCATAGTCATAGGGACCGGAAGAATCCTTGGCACAGATGGAGACTGCATACTCACTGCCGTTGAGATCCTCTCCCATTGCTCCCATATCAATGGCAATGAACTCCGTTATTTCTTCCGGAATCCAGCTTGCTCCAAAACCAACTTCCTCGTAATTGCTTATTACAAGCTTTAAGCATCTCTCCGGTATGATGTGGTCCTCATGCATATCCTTTAACAGACCTAGCAGAACTGCTACAGACGCCTTGTCATCCAGATGTCTGGACTTCACAAAGCCAGTATCGGTATACTGAAAATTAGCATCAAAGCTGATATAATCACCTGTATTGATTCCAAGTGCCAAAACGCCTTCTTTATCTTTCACCTGTTCATCAATACGAATCTCCATATTCTTCTCACAACGCTCCAGCGTTCTGGCATCATCGTAGGTGTGAACCGAAGGGCTCTTGCTTAGAATCGTGCCTGTATAGGTCTTTCCTTCTCTGGTATGTATCTTGCAGTAGCTGCCTTCAATACTGTGCATGGTAAAGCCGCCAACCAGTGTAATCCTAAGCATCCCTCCCGGTGTAATGGAACGAACCATAGCTCCCAGGGTATCCACATGGGCGGACAGACCGAGAGTTTCTTTCGTTTTACCAGGTACCGAGATAATAAGACCACCTTTGTTACTGTATTCCCAGGAATATCCGAATCCCTCAGCTTCTTTCCTTACATACTCCATTACTTCTTTGGTATAGCCGGAGGGACTTGGGATATTAACAAGCTTATTTATGGTTTCAATAATATATTTCATGGTTTCCATACAGATACTCTCTCTTTCTTTTTATTTCATGTCCAGGAGCAGTGCCCTTACTGGAGCTCCGTCACTGCCTCCCAATTTTAAAGGAGCCGCCATCAGAAAATAGCTACCGTCGGTAACTTCCTCAAGCTTAAGACCTTCCAGTAATATAACCTCCTGCCCCAGAAGCTCTCTATGCACTTCCAGTGGAGCATCCATGGGAGCAGCGCTTTGACTTTCCACACCAATAAGCTCCAGTCTGAATTCATTGATACATCTGGCAAGCTCCATTGTTATGGTAACCGGCCCTTTCAGTATTACTTTCTTCTCACTGTTCTTAAGGACTTCTCTTAACGCCTCTGCTGTTGGCTGACTGTCAAAAGCTTTTACCGTACAGTCTCCTACACAACGGTACAGATCCAGTTCCTCCACGGTTTTTCCGTCCTTTACAAAATGAAAAGGTGCATCCAGATGTGTACCGTTATGTGCATTCATGGAAAAAACCGTAACATTACAGGGCGCTCCCTGCCCCATATCACTTACCCTTGTAAATGCAGGTACCTGATCTCCCGGATAGGTCCTGCAGGTAAATACTTCCTGCGTAACATCATATATTTTCATACACTTCTCCATTTTGGTTTAAACTCGGTTATGTTGTTATGGTACTAATCCGCTTCAATAGTGAAAATTAGTACTTTTCCGTAAGGCTTATAGCCCGCTGATAAAGCTGTTTGAATTGAAGCGGTATTATTAGGAGAACAAATATAAACTGACTCGCCGCCCCTCTCTATAACGTGACGAGCTACGGAATTAACACACTCCCGGGCATAACCTTTTTTCCGAAAATCTTTCGAAGTATCTACCCCAATATCGGCAACTATGTCTTGATACTCCCCTGTTTTATGTGCATGGGCTAAAGACACAATTTTATTATTTTCGATAACACTATATACAATGCCGTTTGGTATGCAATGCTCGGGGAAATTTACATCCCCATAACATTCAAAACTATTATCCGTAATTTTTACTGTTGTTATGTTTGAGTTTGGCTTTGCTATAGTTTCAGCATCACACGCAAAAATGAAAGAGTTCCAATAACCCTTTAGCTCTTTATTAAACAATAATTTCGCTTCTTCTTTCGCTAATTCTTTTAATGGTGAAATAAAGAGGTCATCATCAATATCATATTTATTAAAATTTTCACATAAAAATTGTTTTACTTTTTCAGAAGTATTCAACGGTACACTTGCAATAATGGAACCATCATAAAACTTAACAATATAGAACATATGAATCATTCCATAACTTGGCATACAGTTATGTCTTTTTTCCGTTTCAATTATTGTTAAACCGTTATTTGCTTCTTTTGCACCTAAAAATGAGAATATATATTCATTAACCAACTTAAATTTTTTCATTTATGCTCAATTCCCCTCAAACGCACGCACCTATAACTATGAAAAAAGTGCATATTATTCGTATGTTGAAATTGCTTCATTCTTTCATACGCTATTGTCATATATAAACTTTAGATAAAATATACCTTTCTTTCTTGTATCTCCTTTGTAAAATAACGTTCTCGGTATTGTACCTGCAAGCAGATGTGTACTTCGACAACTGAAGTGCACAGACGCTGAAATATTCAGCAGTTGTCGGAATAAGCACTCAGTCAGAGGTAATTATTAATTACTCCAGTTCAATATCCAGTTCAACGGGACAATGATCGCTGCCCTGGGTATCCTGGTGAATGATACTGTCTTTGATTTTCTCTTTTAAGGCCTCTGATACTACGAAATAGTCTATACGCCAGCCTGCATTCTTCTCTCTGGCACGGAACATATAAGACCACCAGGTATATCTGTCTGTGGCATCAGGGTAAAGGTAACGGAAAGAATCTACAAAGCCATTGTCCAACAGCACTGTCATCTTCTCTCGCTCTTCTATTGTAAAACCTGCATTCCTGGTATTGGTCTTGGGATTTTTAAGATCGATTTCCTTATGGGCAACATTTAAGTCTCCGCACAGGATTACCGGCTTTTTCTCGTCCAGCTTCTTTAAGTGCGCTCTGAAATCATCCTCCCATTCCATACGATAGTCCAGCCTTGCAAGCTCTCTCTTGGAATTCGGCGTATATACATTAACCAGATAAAAGTTATCATATTCAAGAGTTATGACTCTGCCTTCCTTATCATGCTGTTCGATTCCTAAATCATAGGTAACTGACAGGGGCTCCTTCTTTGTAAAGATTGCAGTTCCGGAATAACCTTTCTTCTCCGCACTGTTCCAGTATTCATAATAACCTTCAAAGTTATGCTCCCATTGTTCCTTCTGCATCTTGGTTTCCTGAATACAGAAAAAATCTGCATCCTGTTCTTTAAAGAACTCCTCGAAACCTTTTCCAAGGCAGGCTCTTAAACCATTTACATTCCATGAAATAAATCTCATAATAATCTATCTCCTTATCTAAATTGTATTTTAAGTTTACAGGTAACGGGGGGTGTGTAAGCTGTTGTCCGAATTACTGCTTACCACAAATTCTGTTTATTGTATGAAGAAAGCTTCAGAAGTTAACTGTCAGACTCCAGTAGTATATCTTTTAATTCTTTAAAATCTGCAGCTATTGCGTCTGCTCCTGCTTCCAGATGCTCCTCCCTGCTGCCAAAGCCATAGAGCACACCGATGGAGGCAATACCATTTTCTTTGGCTCCTAAGATATCATGAAGCCTGTCCCCAATCATGACTACCTGTTCCTTCTCCTTAATTCCATTCTCTTCAAGGGCATAAGCTATAACTTCACCTTTCTTTGATCTGGTCTCATCAAGATTTGAACCGCAGATATCAGTAAAATACTGATCCAGGTTAAAGTGCTTTAATATCCTCTCCGCTAATACCTCCGGTTTGGAGGTCGCAACGATAAGGGTCTTTCCGGCTTTAACAAGGCTGTCCAGGACTTCCTCTACGCCTTCGTATTTATAGTTCATGAAAATACCCTTGTCTACAAAGTATTCTCTAAAATAACCTATTACTTCCTCAATCTGACCGTCATCAAGGCCAAAGAATTCTCTCAGTCCGTCTGCTAACGGAGGTCCGATATGCCTTCTTAGAATGCTGCGGTCTTCTACTTTAATGCCTATATAGGCTAATGCATGTTGAAGGGATTTGGTTATTCCTTCTTCCGGGTCTGTTAATGTACCGTCTAAGTCAAATAATATATATTTTTTATTCATAGTAACTCCTATCTGCCTGCCTTGGCACACATAAATCGGAGGTTTAAAACTATTTAACTATTTTATTTACTCCAAGCTGCGTGCTTAAGCTCATCTGCTGTGTGTAAGCTCCTTAGTCATACAAACTGCGGTAATCCTTCAGACGCTTCTTCAAAAGTGTATAAATGTCTTCCAGGGACATATCTTTGGCGTTGCCTACAAAAAGCAGAAATACGGGCTTCTCATTATTTTTATTAACCAAAGCCGTCTGCTGCTTCAGAGGGGACAGCTTGCCAATAAAGGCCTCTTCATCCCTTGGTATGATACCAATGGCATCATCTTCTGCCACAATACAAAACTGTTCAATATCCTGATAGGAAAGTAAGCCGACGGAGCCTTTGGAGGAGCTGTCAATAATACCGTCAAAGGTTATGGTAATCAGAGATTTCTTCTGGGAAGCTTTTAAAAGATTTATGATACATCTGATTCCGAATATAATTGTAGCTATAACTCCTGCAAAACCCAGCAGTATATACCTTTCACGAAATCCTGCCACCCATAGGGTTACCGACAGGAAAAGCAAGGCAAAAGACTGCATACAGCGCCGCACGGCTTTTGTCTGTTTTTCCTCAATAATAATCTTTTCCACGTTACTCCCATCTGCTTTCTTACCACTTAGCTTCCATTCTTTCTTTCATTTTATATGGAAAACCTTGAAAATGCAAGTAAACCTGGTGAATAATTCAAGATAAACCAAGCTTAAATTTTTTTAATTTGACGTTTTAAATTGGCTTTAGTATACTTAAATACAGTTACTCAGATTATGATTGTATACCACTGAGCGGCTTTGGAAGATAAGGCCTGCCGGAAAGAAGAATCGAATGAAAACCTTATATATTTCAGATTTAGACGGTACCCTGTTAAATAGTAATGCTGAGCTTTCTCCCTATACCATAGAGACGATAAACGGTTTGATTGAAAAGGGTATGGAATTTACCATTGCCACTGCCAGAACAGCGGCTACGGTGACACATATTCTGGCGCCTCTTAACCTATCCGTGCCTGTTATTCTTATGAATGGTGTTATCCAGTATAATATACAGCAAAAGGAATATCTAAATACATTTTATCTTTCCCGGGAAACAGCTGAGGTAATCTTAAATACTGCCAGACAGTATGGTCTAACAGGCTTTTTATACCGGATTAAGGATAATCGTCTGGAAACTTACTATGAAGAGCTTACCAATAACGGCATGACAGAGTATTATACCGAAAGAAAGGTCAAATTCAATAAGGTGTTTACCCAGGTGGAGAATCTCTTAACTGCGGCGGGTGATCACAGTATTTATTATGCGATGCTTGATAAATACGAGGCGCTGCTGCCAGCCTATGAAGTATACCGGAATTTACCTGGTGTTGCTACTGCTTTCTATCAGGATAATTACAATAAAGAGGGTATGTGGTTCCTAGAGGTATTCAGCCTTCACGGAACAAAATACAATGCGGCCATGTCTTTACGCCAGTCCTTGGGTTATGACCGGGTAGTCTGCTTTGGCGATAACCTTAACGATCTGCCTATGTTCAAGGCCAGTGATACAGCCTGTGCCGTAGGCAATGCAAAGGAAGAAGTAAAGGCAGCGGCTAATCATGTAATTAAGTGCAATACAGAAGATGGTGTTGCAAGATGGCTTTCAGAGAACTTTGAGAAGGATAATAAGCGTTAGTGTATATAGACATTCCGCCTATTTTATTTGGGTCAGTATCACAGGTTGCCGCTGATATGCATGTGTATAGTTGTTTTTGCAGTGTTATTATTAAGAAGCATTATTCATAGAGCTAGCAAGAAAGGAATAGTAGTTACGATGAAAAATTCCATCATTTTTGATACGATAATCGGAAAACTCTATCTTGCGGAAACAGATGGAGCCATTTCACACCTTTATTTTGCAGGAGACTCCTCAGAATATGAAACTGCTGGCGTTGAAACACCACTGTTAAGAGAAGCCCGCAGCCAGATTAACTCCTATCTGGAGGGTAAGCGGACAAGCTTCGACCTTCCTCTCTCCCCCAAAGGTACACCTTTTCAGGAAAAGGTGTGGGAAGCACTTCAAACAATTCCTTACGGTGAAACAATAAGTTATAAGGAGCTGGCAACCCGTGCCGGGAACCCCAAAGCCTGCAGAGCAGTGGGCATGGCAAATAATAAAAATCCCATCTCTGTAATTATCCCCTGTCACCGTGTAATCGGAGCAAACGGAAAACTGGTGGGTTACGGTGGTGGACTGCCGTTAAAGGAAAAACTTCTGCGCCTTGAAGGTGCTTTAGTTTTATAAGAACAGACTATATATTAGAAGATTAATTAAATAAAAAACGGATTATATCCGATAAATTCTCAGGGTGTGTTTACAAACTGCTTATACCAGCAGGGCATTCCGTGCAATCCAATGAGTTTCAAACACACCCCCTGCAGCGTTCTGTACCTGCCTTTGTTCGTTACCGGAGTGTATCAAACACTTTTTTATAACGGGTAATATGCAAAGGCAGCTTCAGAGCGCTTTGTTAAGCTCACAATTAAATTACATTATAACGAGGTAAACATGGAATCCATTGCCAGAAGGCTTACACTTAAGTTTGGGTTCATCCAGTCCAGCTACTGGATCAGCCAATGTGCTATAAACAGCTTTGCCGCAGTTTATCTGCAAGCCAAGAATTTTGAGAACACTCAGATAGGTTTCATCCTCTCCTTTGCAGCGATTCTATCCCTGCTCCTGCAGCCCTTAGTTGCTTCATTTGCAGATAAATCAAAAAAAGTAACCTTAAGGCACATGTTATTGGTATTGATGTTTACAGTATTTGGGTTGGGACTTCTATTATATTTTCTTCCTGATTCCTTCCTGCTTATTACGGTAATCTACATATTGATAAATGCCGTAGAGTATACGGTTAATCCGCTGTTTAATTCCCTGGCCATGGAATACATGAATCAGGGCGTACCTATGAATTACGGTCTGGCAAGAGGCATGGGTTCCATTACTTTTGCGGTTATGTCCTTTTTACTTGGTTCCCTGGTAGACAGGTTCGGTGCTGACATCATATTACCGGTATTCTTAATCTGTTACATATTTGTTATTCTCTCAACCTTTCTCTTTCGTGAAAAACTGCCGGAATTCACACCGGAGCAGAAGGAGTTAATGGGGTATGCGGAGGATGCTGACCAGGGAGAGGTTAAGGAAGCCTCTAATATCCTGACCTTCTTTCTAAATCATAAATTATTTCTGGTAATGCTATGCGGAGTTGCCATGATCTTTTACTCCCATGTGCTTATAAATACTTATCTGATTAATATTATCGAGAATGTAGGTGGTGCCAGCGCTGATATGGGTATTTCCCTTTCTATCTCTGCTGCTTTAGAGCTTCCCACTATGGCATTATTTATATATATTGTGAGAAAGATTAAGGGCACGAAACTGATTAAGATATCCGCCTTTTTCTTTGTTGTAAAATGTTTGATAACTCTACTGGCCCCTAATGTTGCCATGGTATACTTTTCTATGTGTTTTCAGCTGATTGCTTTTGCATTGTTTACACCAGCTTCTATTTATTATGTGAATGATCTGATTGAGAAAGAGAACAGGGTAAAGGGGCAGTCCATGCTTGGTGTCGCAAATATAGCTGTTGCGGGAACTCTGGCTAATCTTACAGGTGGCAGGTTATTGGATGCTTATGGTGTTTCTGCCATGTTGATTGTCGGAACCATAGTTACTGCTGTAGGATTTTTATTGATATGCTTTAGTATAAGGGATAATGATGGAGAAGTTTCTTCCAGGGATTAAAAGAAAGAAGAACGAAGCTTTTATAAATTTAATAAAAAGAAGTAATGCTCTGACCAATAATTTATAATTTATGAACGAAAGAGACTGTTGCACAAGCAGATAATAGTGAGTAGTCAAAAGTAAGTTCTGATATCTTAAATACAGCTGGGTGGCATGGGGCCGGACCCCATGCCACCCAGCTACTACGTTATGAGCCACTCTGAATAGACAACCTTTATTATTTCACTTGTCTATTTAAAGTGGCGCATACTCTTTCTATCAGAAAAAATACAAATTTATACTTTCCCAATTAATGGGAATAGTTCATTATCTGTGTAACAGTCTCTTTTTTAGATTTATTTAGATATAATACTTTATTGCAATCTGGTCTGGTAACCTGTATTTTAATAGCTATAATTAATATCTTGCTTTTCTTCCGCTAACACTTACAGGAATATTAACGACCTTCTGAAGTGGTTTCCATACTGCATAGGCTATGGTGAAGTCTATCATACTGTGAATAATTGTACCTGCTCCTACTAATAAAATTACTGAGAAGAGGTAGCCTTTATCATAGTAAGTACTGGACACATTGTTGCCCCAATAGAACAGTGTTACCACTGCAACTTCGCTGACTGCATGGATAAGGGCCATTAAAAGACCAAAAACTGCAGAACCTTTTACAGTACTTAATAATTTAGGATTCTTCTTAAGCATAAACGAGCCGATGGCTACAAAAACAACATGTGACAGAGCTCTTAAAACTACAACAATCGGAAAACCTGCTAATAAAAATCCCACAGCTGAGATCAGTGCAACGGATATTGCTACATACGGTGATATAAACATTGCTATAAATACGGGAACATGGCTTGCCAAGGTATAGGAAGCAGGTTCTAAAATAAATTTTGGTGCAAACATCGGAATTACGATGCCTATTGCTGACAGTAATGCTGCGATTGTCATTTTTTGAATAGAATTCTTACTGTTCATCTGATTTCCCCCAGTTTTAAATTTTGAGTGCAAGCTTAACACCCTCCCGGACTGTTAAGTTAGCTGTCTTGTCACCTGTAATCACCTGTATTGTATTAAATTTAACAAGTAATGTCAAGGGAAATTTTTAGAGATTTTTCAAAATTTTATTTTTGGGTTGAATTTTCCAGTTAATGGTTTTATAATTAAGTAGTAAACAGTTTTATGTGCGGATATAGTTTAATGGCAAAATTCGAGCTTCCCAAGCTTGTGTTGCGGGTTCGATTCCCGTTATCCGCTGTCCCGTATCGAACTAGAAAACACGCTAAGTGCTGATAAATCAAGGCATGGAGCGTGTTTTTGTTTTTCTCTTAAAATTTCATGACTTTTCTTATCGTGTTGCTTTTTTCTATACTATGCAACACGAAATGTCAATACTAAAGTTAAGCTGCAGCAAGACCATCTCCTTAATCCTCTAGAACCATCCCCTTTGGGGGATTTTTTCGTCTAACCGTTTTATTATTACTATCCATACTATTTTTAGCTCCTGTCAAGGCAAATGCAGCTACTGTTGGTGATAAATTACCTTCACCTGAAGCTGGATGGCAACGATTTGATAAAAGAAATAGTTATTCCGAATTTACTGGAAGTAACTGGATTCTGAAGGAAGTCCCCATCTTTTTATTATAAAGATACTATCTCTTATACTTCCTCTGATGATAGTATTATAAAATTTAAGTTTAAAGGTACAAAATTACGTATAACATCGAATAAAGCACATCAACTTATAGAGGTACAAATCGAATAAGTATAGATGGTAAAATTGAGACCTATTCAGAAGTTAGTACAGGTGAACAGTATCAGATTATTACATATGAAAAAACAAATCTTACTGATGAAATTCATACTGTCACTATTAAAGCACCAGATAACGGTAAACTCCTTGCTTTAGATGCTGTAGATGTGAAAGAGTTTAATCAATAAACGGATAACCCAGGTACATGCTACCTGGGTTATTTTTATTGACAAAATAGGTATTATATCCCATAATAGTTACACAATATTACACATGGAGGAAATTATGGGAGAAACTAAAAAGTGCAAACACTGTCAAACTGAGATTGACAAAAAGGCTAAGATTTGTCCAAATTGCAGAAGATCTCAGAAAAAGGCAGGTTGTCTAACCTTTATTATTGCCTTTATTATTGTAGTGGGGGCAGGTGGAATTATAGCATCTATTCAAAACAATGCCATTCAGAAAAATGTATCCGGAGTGTCAAATGATTCGGAATACATTACTCTTGATGAATACAATGCTATCGAAAACGATATGTCTTATGAAGATGTAGTTAAATTAATCGGGAGTGAAGGGACATCTACAACCGAATCTTCCGTCGGGGATATTACGGTAAAGATAATTACTTGGTATGGAAATGGAATGGCAGGTTCTAATGCAAATGTTACATTTACAAATGATAAGGTAACTGGTAAAGCGCAAATCGGTTTAAAATAACTTATCTGTAAAAACTCAGTTAATTGGTTTAATAAAGTAAGCGAAATTTTCCCCGTGGTGTTATACACCCGGGGTTTTTCGTATTTCTTACTACCGGATGCAAGTGTTGTTTTGTTTTAACTCCAACACTCCAACTGATGTTGACAGTTGATAGCCCGATTAATTATTTTATTTGTAACAGTAAAGGAATCATTACAATACCTACATCCACTCCTTTGTCTGTTATCCATTTTATTACGTATTTACTTTTATCAATATACCTTGTGAAAGAATTCAAATGCTTGATTATATATCCATAAAGCAGGTTCCTTATAATAGAGATGCTCAAATAGACGAATTCAGAAGCTATATGAGGGACAATTGAATTCATGGTGTTATTCGGTTTGACCGCTATTGGGCATTTCCATAGAATGCGGAAAAACCAGTGGATGCCAGAAAAGGAGGATAAACGATAAAAAGTAAAATTTTACTTCTATCTCTATACTGTGCAAGAGTTTCTAGCATAAAGATAACTGTAAAGAATCCCATGTCTGATCTCATCTGTTATAATTTCTGTCATCATGTTGATATGAACACGGTCCTGCATTGCGTAGAGAATTTTACGATATTTTTGGACAGCATTCTGCTCTCCCAGTAAGGCTCGACCCAAACCCTCACAATAACTTTCCGGTTCGGTAAACTGCTCACCCTGCGTCTGCTGGGACATCATACCGGTTAATTCATAGAAGAGCTGATTAAATAACGTGTAGTGTCCAATTTCATTATCACGAATCCCAGCTATTATATCACGCTCTTCTTCCGAGGGTGCTTCTTGTAGCAGCCATGCATAGAACATTCTATCCTCTGACTCACCAGATAGAGCTTCTTGTATTAAGTCAAGTGCATTCTGCAGATTTTGTGGATATATGAATATATCATCTGATTGCGTCTCTTGTGCTGTTTCGATTGTATCCTCAGTTGACATATACGGATTAGCCTGGCCGTAATAATAAGGGTAGTAATTGCTGTAGTCGCTATAATACATTGTGTGAACTCCAAAAATATACTTTCAATATTATATGATGAATTTAATAGGTCTGTGATAAACCCGCATAAAGGATAACTTATATCGTTTCAGTGCAAATGACTTCAATAAATAGGTCTGTTCCAATTACTTAATGTTTTATTCACTGATAAAAATGAAGATATAAAAATCTATCCAAAAGCATCCTTCTTTTTCCCAGTCTTTCTTCCAGGTAATATCTGAAATACTTTGAAAACTCCATAACTTCCTTAAGATCTTGTGTTTTTACCTCATATTCACCATATCTGACACCCATAAATATAACGGCCACTTTAAGGAAAGCTGTCTGGTTAAATCTTATTTTGTTGCCAATTCTTTCAGCAAAGGTAAGCAGCGTATCTTCATCGGTCATGCGGAAGCCCTCTTTTTCAAGGTAATGCAAAATTTCAGCCATAATGAAAAAGAGCTTTCCATTATCTGAGGCATTCTGAAATTTCTTCCTGTATTTACCGTTTAGTATGTTGTAATAAATAAAAGTAATTCCAATAAAAAGGATTAAAATACCTGTTACTGCCCAAATAAAAGGTAGCACATAATTTTTCCGTTGGCTCTGATAACCTTGAATATTCTCTCCGCTATTAATCAGCTCCTGATAGGCAGGCGGCATTGAAGGCTGCAAAATACCTGAATCTCCAAAATTACTGTACCCGGAAGTTTTTGGCTCCTCCTTCCACTGGGTATACCTGGCTCCAAAGAATGCAGGCGTTGGTTCAAAAGGAATCCACCCGATTCCTTCTATGTAAGCCTCAACCCAGGAATGCGCACTGCTGCTGCCTACATTATAGGCACCGGAAGAATCTATGTTTTCATAATCCACCATAAAACCTTCTACGTAACGTGTGGGTATTCCGACACATCTGCCCAGCACTCCGAAAGCAGACGCAAAATAGGTGCAATAGCCCTTTTTCTGATGAAACAGAAAATAATCCACAAAATCTTCTCCGCCCGGTGTCTTTCCCATTCTGGTAGTATAGGAAAGCTGATTCAGATAAGTTTCTATAGCTTTTAATTTATCGTAATCCTTCTCACAGCCTTTGGTTAACTGCTCCGCCAGTATTCTGACCCGTTTCGGAAGAGAATCCGGCAGGGCCGTATACCAAGTCTTTATTTCAGCAAAGCGGCGGTTAAGGTCCTGTCTTAATACCTCCATGTCAATATCTGTTGGTAACATATCATAATGAAATAGTTTCCTTGCGGTTCTGCTTAATACCTCCGGTGATACGAAACTGTTATCCTCAGCTCCTTCCCGGAACATCTTCTGCAGAAGCTTATTATTTAGATTCAGTTCATAATACTTTACCTTGTACTTAAACCCGACTCCTTTTGCTTTATCAGATAAAAGGGATCCCTGGGGTGTTTCATTAAATTGAAGCTTCCGGTTGAACTTAATATTGTAGGTTTTTAAGGGATAGAAAAGGGATCTGGTACTGATATCATAATATTCAATATCATAGCTTCTGTTTTTTACAATATTATTTAAATCGCTGCCTTCTTCCCTGGCAAAGGCAGTCAGTAATTCGTAAAAGTCATAATAGTAATCTTCTTTCTCTAGCTCTCTGGTCCTTTTGCTTCTCTCCCAGCTCCGCCCCGTATAAGTATCACTGATAGAACCGATCAGATATCCCGCCGCAGTACTTTTATTCTGCGTATTAACCTTCAGGGCCGTTTCATTTTTAACATTAACTTCTCCCCCAAGCTCTGTAGGTTCTTCCGAGTACCCGGAAAAACTGACAGAAAATTCATTGCCGTTACGGTCAAAAAAGAATTCCAGCTGGGTGATTAGGCGAGCTCCCTGTTCCTGCGCTTTTTCAATAAATTCCTTAAATCCTTTCCACTTAATGGGTTCATTACCAGACGGCAGCGTTATGGATAACAAAGCTATGATGATACAGGCCGGCGCCAGATAAACAGTAGCAATACTATTATTCACTGTATTACTGCTCTTATAATATAGTTTGCCGCAATACTCAGCGAGGGTTGACAGAGAATAAAATATAATTACTCCTACTGTAATTTTAGGTATATTGACTTTATTCACAGCCGAGATGATAAGTAGTACTGCCAATACGGCCGCAGCTATATTCTTTACCATTTTTAGGCGATGCAGGAAATACGTAATCACAGCACACAGGAAAATAATTCCTGCCATCACTATCGCACCGTAACTTCGCTCATACAATTTCTCATCTCCGTTATAGATAAGACACCATTGATACAGATTCCTGATTTCCTTAATAAAATTGACTTTTAATGCTAAGGTGACAATGATAAAAGCCAGGAGGATTCCTGTCAGGACAAAAAGAGTAAAAAGATTCTTTCCATGCTGGTCAATAAAATATATCATACCCAGGAAGCTCAACGTAAGACACATAAGAACTACAATATGGATTCTCAGGACAAACAGATTCTCAAAATATGCCCCCATAGCCAGGGTAAGCAGAAAACTTTCCGCAACCGCTAATCTTCTAATTAACTGCTTCTCCGTATTCATGCCTTTAATACCTCCCCGATTTCATCCTCCCGCGTCACCTGTTTTACAATTATTCCGGAGAGTCTCAGGCTTTTGATCATTTCCTTTTCATCCTCTCCGACTGTATCACGAACTAGCAGCAAAGACAGGTCATTGCCATTCTCCGACAGCCCCAGCATCATTATGTATAGTTCTAAAGTAATCTCATGGGTAATAACAATATAAAATCCCGTATTCTCCGTAAAGTTCAGACTTTCCTTTAGTATGCTTTCTACAGGAATGGTCGAATGAAAGTGCATTTGAGCGGTAAGCTGGTAAAAGAGATCAAAATCCATTTTCCCTCCAATGAAGATATTTTTTATACCTCCCTGGTCATAATATACCTTTACTCTTGTATTATTATCTTTACAGTAGTTTGCAACAGCAAGCGCACCTTCAATGATCTGGTCTTCTATAATCATGGCAGTGAGGCTGTCTTCCCTGACCGTTCTCAGATCCATCAGGATAGCAGTTTCCGCTTTGGGATTGCTGATAAACTTCCGGACGAATAACTGATTGTGCCTGGCACTTACTTTCCAATGGATCTGCTTTTTACTGTCACCTGATATGTATTTTCTTGTCTCCAGATCCATGGCATCAAAAGAAACGTTTCTTAAACAGGATGTGTTCTTAACATCCTTAAGCTCCGGTGCTATACTAAGTCTCGGTATATTTACAACCCTTGGAAGCACTGTAACTTTTAGTTTGGAGGAAATAGGATAGGTAATCTTAAACAAGTAGAAAAAATCAATAATATCCACCGTACTGGCACCCACAAAATATTCACCCCGATATCTGCACCGGAGATGGGTTTCCATTTTCTCCAACTGTCCGGGTAAAAGACAGTATTCACTGATATTATCTATATTGGCTATACTGGATTTGTCATGGAAGAAGTTAACCTTAATACTTCGAAAGGTAATATAATCTTCATTGGCCAGGGTAAAGGAATAGGGAATAAAATCACCTTTTACCACCAGCCGTTGGCCGATTTCCTGATAGATTCGGAAACGGATATATACATAAAAGGTATAAAGAATAGAAACTACCGGTACGGATAAGCTCATATAAAAAAGAGCATACGAAACATTTCCGCCGTAATGGCTGGCGAAAATGGCCGATGCTATGATTAAAATCAGCATTATAATACGATTAATAAACATATAACTCCTTCCTGCACTGGTTACGTCATCGGATCTATGCGCATCATACAGGAAGTATGGGTACACGGTATTTGGCTATTATCTTATCCAGCACCATCTCTGCCGTAAGCTTGTTTAATCTGGATTCGGGAGAAAGTATCAGTCTGTGCCTTATTACAGGCTGAATTACTTTATGGATATCATCCGGGATACAGTAATCCCTGCGATTATAATAAGCCGCTGCCTGGGATGCCCGGATCAGAGCCAGGATAGCTCTTGGACTGGCACCTAATGTGATATTGGTATCCTTTCTTGTTCCGTCTATTATTTCAATTATGTAGGAAATCAAATCCTGGTGTATTTTTACGGTCTTCACTTCCTCCTGCATAGCGGATATGGTCTTTCCGTCAGTTACAGCTTCCAGTAACTTTATGGGGCTCTGTCTGATGTAATAATCTGCCATCCGCTTTTCATCCGCCATACTCGGATAACCAATGGACAATTTCATCAGAAAGCGATCCAGCTGTGCTTCCGGAAGATTATAGGTTCCCAGATAATCAATGGGATTCTGAGTAGCTATAACCATAAAAGGCCTGGGCAGCGGATAGGTCTTTCCATCCACACTGATCTGTCTTTCCTCCATGGCTTCCAATAAGCTGGCCTGGGTCTTTGGGGATGTGCGGTTAACTTCATCGGCTAATATAATATGATTCATGATAGCGCCGGGTGTAAATTCAAACTGTCCCGTCTGCATATTATAAACTGACACACCGGTTATATCGCCGGGCATTGTATCCGGTGTGAACTGAATCCGGTTAAAGCCGCAGTCAATGGATTTTGAAATGGCATTGGCCAGAGTAGTTTTTCCGACGCCAGGTACATCCTCTATCAAAAGATGTCCTTCAGATAACAAGGTTATTACCGCTAAATCAATTGCTTCTCTTTTTCCTATTATAACTTTCTCGATATTCTTAACTATATCCCCTATTACTTCTTGGTTTTGCATATAACCTCCCATTTTTAGCTGGCTGCAAAACCGGTAGTATCAAATCACCTTATGGCTTCGCAGCTGCTAATTACTATTTGTTATAATCTGCCCCACCCTTCAGTCCAGTTGTTTCCGGAACCTCCTAATGAATCTTTACGGAATTTTAAGAATAATATAAGATAAAATATCTCCAAATAGTGCTAGTCAATGAATCAGCACTGATAATCCTAATATTATCATATCATTTGCCCATAAATTGTCAATCCTTTTCACGCCTTATACTTTAACAGAAAGGGTATGCTTTAAAAACTTCACATTCCATGATACATGACCTGCAATGACTATTGCTTTCATTGACTTCACTTTAACAAAGTGATATAATAAAGTATAAAAATAATACTGACATGTGAAGTTTGTAGGAAAATGGCTTTCGCCTGCCGAAGGAGTAACACTCTCAGGCGCCCGGAGTACCGGGTGAAGACTATGAACGGATGTAACTCTGGAGAATCTCAAATGCGAGTGCCGAAGGTGTAAGGTACGAATAACGATTTCGTACTAATCTCTCAGGCAAAAGGACAGAGAACCTGTATACTGGGACTATCATGCCTTTTTCTCATATCCGGAGTCAAACCATAAGTGTGGTTTGACTTTTTTGTTTGCATCCGGCACCTGCAGTTATGAAAATTTAGGAGGAGTATTTATTATGGTATGGTTATCTGATTTAGTCAGCAGTATCAACAGGGTACTGTGGGATGTATTTTTAATCGTTGTGCTTTGCGGCGTTGGTATTTATTTTACGATTCTGACAAGGGGAATTCAGTTTCGCAGATTTAAACAAAGCCTAAAATTAACCTTTGGCTCAATCACCCTGCGCGGTAAAAAGGCCAGCGATCAGGAAGGAATGACCTCATTCCAGTCTCTGCTTACCTCCGTTTCCGCCCAGATCGGAACGGGTAACCTTGCAGGTGTGGCAACCGCCATGGTTTCCGGAGGCCCCGGCGCGGTATTCTGGATGTGGGTCAGCGCAATTTTAGGTATGGCCACCATTTATGCAGAGGCTACCCTTGCCCAGCGCTACAAAACAACGGTAAACGGAGAACTTGTGGGAGGCCCTGTCTATTATATTCGCGCTGCAATCAAAGGTCCTGCTGGTAAGGCGGCTGCCGCAGTCTTCTCAATCCTGATTATAATAGCACTTGGTTTTATGGGAAACATGGTGCAGGCCAATTCTGTGGGCGGTGCCATGGAGGCGGCTTTCGGAATTCCTTCCGAGATTATCGGTGTTGTACTGGCACTTATTTCCCTGCTGGTTTTTCTGGGTGGTGTCAAACGTATCGTAGCTGTTGCAGAGAAAGTTGTTCCTTTTATGGCTGTCTTCTTTACACTGTCTTCAATCATTGTTATGGTCGTAAATTTCCGTAACATAATTCCAGCTTTTTATGATATATTTGTCGGCGCTTTTAATCCACAGGCTGTTTTGGGTGGTGTCCTGGGTGTGAGCGTACAGCAGTCTATCCGCTACGGCATTGCCCGAGGTTTATTTACACATGAGGCAGGTATGGGATCAACACCCCATGCACATGCTCTGGCCCGTGTAAAAAATCCCTGCGAACAGGGACTTGTTGCTATGATAGGAGTATTTGTAGATACCATCGTTCTATTGCCCTTAACGGTGCTGGCAATCTTAACCTCCGGCGTATTAGGTACCAAAGATGCAGAGGGAACCTTTCTTACCGGGATTGAATTGACACAATCTGCCTTTGCCCAGGTCTTTGGCCATTTTGGATATGTAATTATTGCTATCTGTGTATTTTTCTTTGCTTTTGCCACCATTATGGGCTGGTACTTTTTCGGTCTTTCCAATGTGAAGTATCTCTTTGGAAAGAAGGCGGTCTCCATCTATGCAATCCTGGTTTCAGTTTTTGTAGGAATAGGCTGCACCCTTAAGGTTAATCTGGTATGGAATCTGGCGGATCTATTCAACGGACTGATGGTTATTCCTAACATCCTGGCACTGGTCCTCCTGGGAAAAGTCGTTGCCAGTATAACAAAGGACTGGGAAGCAGGTATTTCCGGTCTATCCAAAAAGGAGTAACCTTTCACGAAAGGTTTAAGGCCCCAAAAATGAAAAACCGGAAGTACCTCCATGTCTTTCCTCTAATACAAACTCTGAAGACATGGGATACTTCCGGCATCATATGATAAAATACTATAACCCTTATACAATAACAATGTTCACAAATACAGCTTTAACTTATTTCATTAATAGTTATCTAATCTGTCCTAAAACTCCCTATCGTATTATTACAGTTTAAAGAAATCCACCAGGCTATCCAGCTGCTCTGCGCTTTCTTTGTTTTCCTGAACCTGCTTTAATACATCGTTTACCTTAAAGGCAACGCTATTAATTTTTTCCGCTATATCCGTTGTACCTTCTGCTCCTTCGCCTGCTGCTGTGGTTATTTCATCGATTGCTGTACGAATCTGCTGCATGGCCACGTGAAGCTTCTCTGCAATTTCATTAATTTCAGTAACGATATCTCTTACACTGTCAGAATCATTCACATATTGGCTGCTTGTAGTCACTAACATCTCATAATCTTTCAGCACCTGGTTATCCACAAAGGATAAGAGTTTTTCGGAATCCTGAACTACACTTTTTACTGCATCGGATACATTATAGGAAATATCGTTTATTCTTGATACCGCCTGTTTAGAATTATCCGCCAAAATACGAATCTGATCAGCCACAACGGTAAAACCTCTTCCTGCTTCACCTGCTCTTGCTGCTTCGATTGATGCATTTAACGCCAGCAGATTAGTTTGGGCTGTTATCTGTATGATTGTCTGTGTAAGTTCCTTAATCTCTTCTATTGCCTCCGTCTTTTGAATTGACGTTCTTAATTGTTGATTGGTTAAATGATAGATATCCGAGGTATTCTTATAAGATACTCCCGTTTCTTCCTTTAGTTTTTCTGCTCTTGCTTTGATTTCTTCTGCAAGTCTTTCACCGTTTGCAGTTTTTTCTTTCATATAAGTAACTTCAGTTTCAATTTCATAGGTGGAGGCATTCATTTCCTCCGTTGCTGCTGAGGTTTGCTGCATACCGGCTGACAATTCCTCTGTTGTAGCGGAGATTTCTTCAATGTTGATATTTACGGTTTCCATGGCTTCAACAGAATGATTCACCTTAAGCTTAACCTGCTCGGATTCCTTCTGAATACCAGTTATGATTTCTGCCATTTTCAATTGCAGGTTCCTGGAGGAATTTGCGATTTCTCCCACTTCATCTTTTCTTCTCAGTAATTTATCCTGAAACTCAAAATTAAAATTACCGCTTTCCATTAATCTGAGCTTGTCCTTAACTTTTGTAATACCTCTTGCAATGGTAGAGCCCAGTAAAAAGGAGATGACAATTCCGATCACCAGCATACCTGCTGATAACACGCCTATCAGTAGCATAGCTTCCAGGATGCGCTCATTGACAACATCCGTGTACACACCTACAAACCAAATACCAATTACTGCACCACTATTGTCTTTTAAGGGTATGTAATAGGTTTCGGCAGATTTTCCCTGTATATCTGCAGACCCGGTGTAAACCTCGCCTTTATCCAGTACTTGTTCAATTACCTCATCGGAAGCTTTTGTATTGATCTGTCTCTCTCCGCTTCCAACTTTTACATTTGTGGATATTCTTGTATCATTTGCAAATAATGTTGCAAGAATATTAGTACCGGCGGTAAACTTATCAATAACCTCATAATTTTCATTTAACAACATGTCCCCCTTATACAAGGCACCGTCCTTAACTGACCAGTCTCCCGGATATTCTGCATTGATAAGCTGCAGTCCCATGTTGGAGTAATTTTTGATTTCAGACTTATTCTCTGCATTCACCAGATGTTTTATTTCAAAAAAAGTAACGGATATGATTGATATGGTCAGTATCAGAATAATAAATATTGAAACACCTGTTATTTTCCATTTAATTTTCATAAAATCAATTCCTTTCCAAACTGTTATTGGTTGTTGATTTCTATACCAATATGATATAATAGCGTCAGATAAAACGTTATGGGTCAAAAGTATACTTTTGTTACCATATACTGTAACTTGTTTTACAAAATAGCAATAAATAAACTATTGTAAGGAGTATAATTGGCACCTTGATGAATGCAGTGTCATATCTGCAATCAAATTCTGCCTGCAACGGAGCATAGAATATAGAAAACCTTGTAATATACCCCCTGAGTTGTATGTGTGCCAAGGCTCTGCTGGGATACTATCTGTAATTGTACGTGTGCAAAAGTGCATGGATGGGAGTAAAATGGAAAATCTTGATTCAATTGAAAAAATGATCTTAGATTTTAATTTCATAGAAAATTTATATGAGAGTATTCGTTTGGTTAATCCAATTGAAAAAAAAGTATACAAGATAATGAAAGGTTCCGGTAATCTTTTAAAGGTAAACGATAACTGCTATGATTTCTGGCAGAACAATATAGTCTGTGAAAACTGCATCTCAATGAGAGCCTACAATCAGAATAAAATATATACAAAGATCGAATACAATGAAACAAACATTTATATTATGACGGCAGTACCACTGCGAAATTATAACGTAGTACTGGAGTTAATGCAGAATGTCTCCTCTGATTACCTTGAGAATGATCAAAAATTCGATGACATTATTAAATTAATCCGTAAGCAAAATCTATCGATTGTTAAGAATGCCCTGACGAGCTTATACAATGACCAGTTTATATTTGAAAGACTTCCTCATGACATCGCCATTTCCTATAGGGAAAACGTCAATGTTTCCCTTTTTATCATCAAAATAAAGGATATGGATTACATCAATAACACCCATGGATATTTAGTTGGTAATCAGGTTATCAAAGAGGTGTCTAAGGCGCTAAAGGGTCTACCACGCCGCGAAAAGGACTGGATTTCAACTTATCGCGGCGTCCGGTTTATCCTTCTTATGTATGGACTTAACGAGAACCAGGTAGGGAGAATATGTAATTATATCTATGAACGGATTAACGGCCTGGATTTCTCCTCCAATGATATCCCTGTTAAGATTGAAGTAGGCGTTGGTTATCATATCTTAAAGGACAAGCTGATTACGCCGGAGCAGTTTATCGAAAATGCCAAAGAGATGATCAAAGTAGAAAACAAGCTAGAGAGAAACGATACTACCCGGCCACAAAAACTAACACAGAAATATTCATTAACCTATCGTGAAAAGGAAATAGCATTACTTCTTTTAAAGGGTATGTCAAATACCGAAATAGCGGATGCTCTTTATATTGGATTATCTACGGTAAAAAAGCATGTTTCTTCACTTTTTATCAAAACAGAAGTTAAATCACGTACAGAATTAGTTGCAAAATTAAATAACGAAACCTTATAGGCAATCAGCCGCAGTCTTTCTTAGTTGTTCCGGCTGCGTTTGATGATTATTGCCTGTGTCCGATAATTACCAGCTGTGTCCGATGATTACCAGCTGTGTCTGATAATTTGCGGCTGTGTTCGATAATTACCGGCTGTGTTTGATGATTACTACGGCTGTGTTTGATGATTACTACGGCTGTGTTTGATGATTACTACGGCTGTGTTTGATGATTACTACGGCTGTGTCTGATGAAAGGAAGTAACGACTGCCTCTGTTGACTGAAGTAACCTGAGGACGAGGGAGCCTAATAAAATAGAATTTTATACAGGAGAATTGCCTTGAACAAACTCAATAAGAACTACCATATAAAAAGACTAAATACCCAAAGTACAGCAAATACAGGTAAGATATTAGAAGCAGAAAAACCCCTGTCCCAATCCCTGGTATGGAAACTGCAAAAAGACTTCTATGCCAGCCAGGGACCGGAGGCCTGGAGTAAAGGAATCGTACCGCAATATATAACCACCAATCCCTATATAGCAAAACTATATGCAAAAACGGTATTCGGATACTGCCGGGATATTGCTTCCAGTGAAGATTTTGATAGAAATACAACAATTTATATTATGGAGCTGGCTGCTGGAGTAGGACGTTTTACTTACTCTTTTCTGAAGCATTTTCTTCACATGCTTGAAAATTCCTCTCTAAAGGGACTGTCATTCAAATACCTTATTACGGATCTGGCGGAAAGAAATGTTGAATACTGGCTGAAACACAGCTATTTAAAACCCTTTTTCGAAGAGGGAATATTGGATGCTGCAACTTTTAATATGGCAGAAGATGAAGAACTGCATTTAAGGTACAGCGGCAAAGTTCTTAGACCCGGACAGGTTAAAAATCCCCTTATCTTATTTGCCAATTATACTTTTGACAGTCTCCCCCAGGATACATTTTATGTCTCGAAAGGTGAACTATATGAAGGTCTGGTTACAATCACTGAAAAAGAAGAACCGGTTGATGCAAAAGATAACTCCATTCTGGCGGGTCTGGATTATTCCTATACGGATAAATTGGTCTCTGGCAGCGAATATTATGACACAGGCAATGTAAATGAAATACTTCTATACTATAAAGACTGCCTGGAGGATAGTGCCTTTTCCCTTCCTATTGTTGCTTTTCAATGTATCAGCCGGTTAAGAAGGCTGTTTCAGGACGACCTCGTACTTATCTCCTCAGATAAAGGATATCGTAATTTATTATCTATGGAGAAAAACTACCATCCTTTTTTATCAAAACACGGATCCATTTCCCTGACGGTTAATTTTCACGCTATGGAATTATATTTTAACAGCCTTGGCGGAAGTGCAATTCACAGCCTTTATGAACATGAAAGTGTAACCATGTCCTTATTTCTGCTGAGTAAACGCACCCATAATTTTCTTGAAACCACCCTGGTCTTTCAGGAGATTATAGAAAGTATCGGCCCGGATGACTTCTATGTACTGAAAAAGGCACTGGTTCCAAAGAATAAATCCCTTACCTCAAAAGAATTATTGACCTTTTTAAGATTTACCCACTGGGATGCGAGAACCTTCCTGGAATTCTATCAGACCTTTCTGGAACGGATTCAGAAAGAAGAAGATTTTCCCAGGGAAGAACTGATTACTGCCATATATAATGTTTGGGAAAATTACTTCCCCATTGGTGATGACGGAAATCTATTCTATTGCCTGGGTTCGTTATTAAGTTATTTTGGTTGTGACGAGGATGCAATAACACTTTTTGAATCCTCCATCGAATTCTATGGTGAAGAGGATGCCCTTTACTATGAGATTGCTTTCTGTTATTACAATCTGCAGAAGTTTTCAAAAGCTCTGATGTATGCAGAGAAAACACTGCTTTTAAATCCCGGCTTTGAAGAATGCAAGGAATTGATAGGCCTTGTAAGTCAATCCTGATAATGGAGTTACCGCCCTAACAGCCATATCTTTTTGATTTTAAGAACTCCTCCAATTCAGAAATAGTCGGCATTACCCGTAAAGCACCTTTCCTGCCCGTAAGGATGGATGCTGCCCCATTAGCGGTTATCAGCATCTCTTCAATAAAGTCATGGTATTCCATATTATTATACTGTAATTCACCATCTGCAGGGCATAGACCTCTCACTGAAATAAATATTATTACTTTTAAATATGATAATCGGTTATTATGATTTCCCATGGAAAGCTATATACAATCATATACAATACAGATAACGCTCTTGACATGAGAGTTATATTTATCATACTATGTTATAAACTATGCCAAATACTGCTGACCTTTTCATCGAGAGAACAGGCTTGCAATTGGATTTCCCTGGCTGTTAACCGGATCAATACCTATTATAAAGGAGCAAATCGTAAAGGAGAAAGGAGAGTATTGATGTATTTGTTAGTAAATACATCATACAAGAACTACATGAAGATTAATCTGGAGAATAAAAGAGCAATCGTAACCGGAGGTACCGGACAACTAGGCCGCAGAATCGTATTATCTCTTGCAGAATGCGGTGCTGACGTTGCCATACATTATCATAGCAATCAGGTAAAAGCAGAGGAATTGGCTGCACAGGTCAGATCTATGGGACGGGAAGCCGGAATCTTTCAGGCTGATATAACCAAGGAACAGAGCATTTATGCCATGAGGGATAAAGTATATGAAGAATTTGGCAAACCGGATATAATCGTTAATAATGCCGTTATACAATATCAGTGGAAAAGTGTTCTGGAACAGGATGTATCCGATTATTACACGCAGTTTGAAAGCTGCGTTATGCATAACGTATATATGAACAAGGCTTTTGTTCCTCATATGATTGAGCAGAAATACGGCAGAATCGTAGTTATCAATACCGAGTGCGCCGCTTTGGCTGATCCCTATCAATCTGCTTATGTTGCCGGTAAGCGCGGACTGGATGGCGTCGTTCGCTGTCTTGCTAAAGAAATCGGTCCCTATAATGTAACCATTAATCAAGTTGCCCCCGGATGGACAATCAGCGACAATGACCGGGCTAAGAGCCAGGAAGTGCAGCCGGAATATGACAAGACTGTTCCTCTGGGACACAGGGGAACGGACCAGGATATCGCCAACATGGTATGCTTTCTTGCTTCTGATCTTGCTGCCTTTACTACAGGTGCTTATATACCGGTATCCGGCGGTAAGGTTATGCCGGCAATTTAAGTTCTTAGGAATTAATAACAAAACCTATCCGTTAACATAATAAAGGAGCTGCCTGATTTTTGGCAACTCCTTTTACTCTATACTCACTTCTCAAAATAATTATTTTATTTAGAATAGCTAGCTCCAGCTAATTTCTACAACCTCTGAATAAATTACAACTAGACCAAGCAGTTCAGACAATCTGAAGTTTATCCAGATATTATCATATTGTTTTTTTCATATTGCTTACTATATTGCTTTTTCATATTGCTTTCTCATATTGTTTTTTCATATTGCTTTTTCATATTGCTTTCTCATATTGCTTTTTCATATTGCTTTTCATATTGCTTTTTAATAAGGTTGTCCTTCTGACAATGTTCGCAAAAGTATATAGTACCCCCAAGAAAGTTCTCCTTACGTATCTGATATCCGCATTTTATGCAGGGTTCTCCATAGGAGTTTTTACTCATATAAGTTATATAGCCGCCTGGATTTCCAAACAGGTCTTTCTCTGTATCACGTCCACCGCTCTCAATCATCTCCGTCAGTACTTTCCTGGTTGTATGATAGAGCTTCTCTATATCAGTTTCTGTAAGCGTATTCATTTTACTCTTGGGATGGATTCCTGCCTGATATAGCAGATCCTGTATTACACCGTTTCCTATCCCCGGGATTCTCTGCTCTGTAGCAAGAAATGCTTTCACTGACTTCTTCTCCAAAGCTTCCGTATAAAGTGCTCTGAAATACTCATAGGTGAATTCGTCACTGAGAGGTGATGGCTTCTCACAGGAACCAATATAATAGGGATTATCATTCTGTCCTTCTTTATAAGCCCACAGCCCGCCATACATTTGTATCGTAGCTATAAGGGCTGTCCCATCTGTGAATTCAATATAAAGTTGATTTTTATTCGGAGCTTTATTCGCATCATCAAAATACTTCAGTGCAACTCCATCACCGAACAAAATCCTGCAATCCTCTGCCTGTACCTCCACCATTCCGCCTCTGGCAATAGCCAAACCGAGCTTTTTTCCGCCAAGCAAAGTATCATACTCCCCTGGATCGCCAAAATACCAGGCAAATTTATGAGGAGATTTATTGGCTTCAACATACTTAATAACTTTTCCTTGTACTGTTTCGTTCAACTGTCTAGCAAGGGTAGTGCTTTCCGGTATTTCTAACATTTCTTCTCCTACCTTTCATAGTATCTTTGATTTATTGCAAAATTCGTGAAGTAAATTTTTCACTAATTTATTTCCGCCCTTTAACATCTATAACTAAATATTACCATATATAAGCATTTCAGTATAGTGAAACCTTCAACCGTAATAAAAATTATAGCTAAAAAGAGCAGACACCTTAGGTTTTTGACATAAAGTATCTGCTCTTATCAATTCATATTAAATAGCCTGGACAATTCTACTATGCTCCTAGATATGCTTTCTTCACATTTTCATCTTTTAATAAATCAGATGCCTTGCCGCTCATGGTAATGTAACCTGTCTCAAGGACGTATGCCCTATCAGAAATTGCCAATGCCATCTTCGCATTCTGTTCAACTAATAGAACTGTTATCCCATTATTGTGAAGGGTTCGGATAATCTTAAAGATTTCCTTTACTAAAAGGGGGGATAATCCCATGGACGGCTCATCCATCAGTACAATTCTGGGATTGCTCATCAAGGCACGGCCGGTGGCGAGCATCTGCTGTTCACCGCCGGAGAGAGTACCGGCAAGCTGTTTGCGCCGTTCCTTTAATCTTGGAAAATAATTATACACCATATCCATGTTCTTCTTAACCATGGAGTTATCCTTAAGTATGAAGGCTCCCATTTCAAGGTTCTCCTGCACTGTCATTCTTGTAAACACATGGCGCCCTTCCGGCACATGTGCCATTCCAAGAGTTATGATGTCACTGGCTCTTGTCTTACGTAAGTCTTTACCGTCATATTCCACACTGCCGGATGAACTCTCAATAAGACCGGTTATGGCATGAAGAGTGGTAGTCTTTCCGGCACCATTCGCTCCGATTAATGATACCACCTCTCCGTCATTTACCGTCAGGCTGATATTATGCAAGGCATGGATGGCACCATAAGATACGTCAAGATTCTCAACTTTTAACATCCTTTACCTACTCCTTCCCTGCTCATTAATTAAATTATTGTTTAGGCCTGTCTCTGTGCTATAAATGGATTCATTTTCTGATGCCTTTACTGACTCATTTTCTGAAATGTTGACCGGCTCTTCCCCTGACTCATTTACGGTCTCTTTCTCTGACACTTTTACTGCGTCTTTCTCTGAGGCTGATTTACCGTCAGCATCTTCATCTAAAAATTCATCCTCTTCGTCATCTGCACCAAGATATGCCATAATAACCTTGGGATTGGCAGCGATTTCTGCCGGCAGTCCCTCAGCAATGGTTATACCATAATCTATTACAACGATTCTTTCACAAATCTTCATAACCAAACTCATATCATGTTCAATTAATAGAATTGCAATACCGAATCGTTCTCGGATTACATTGATGCAGGCTAACAGCTCAGCAGTCTCAGTCGGATTCATTCCCGCCGCCGGTTCATCCAAGAGCAGCAGCTTCATGCCTGTAGCAAGAGCTCTGGCAATTTCAAGTTTTCTCTGCTGTCCATAAGGAAGATTACTTGCAATATAATTCGCCTTATCCTCAAGACCGAAGATTTTAAGCAGATCCATTGCTTTTTCTTCTATATCCTTTTCCTCTTTCCAGAAGGTGGTATAGCGGAACAAGGCACTGCCCAGGCGGTATTTGAACTTCATGCCAAAAGCCACCTTAACATTATCAAGAACCGTCATGGTCTTAAAGAGTCTGATATTCTGAAAGGTGCGGGCAATTCCTGCCTGAACCACCTGATGTATCTTTTTTCCGTTCATCTTCTTTCCGCACAGGAAGAAGGCTCCCTCTGTGGGTTTGTATACCCCAGTCAGCAGATTGAATACAGTAGTTTTACCGGCACCATTAGGTCCGATAAGGCCTACCAGTTCGCCTTCGTTGATACTGATATTAAAATCATCTACAGCTTTTAGACCACCAAAGGCGATGCCCAGATGTTTCGCTTCAAGTACAGGAGTGCCCATTATGATTCCTCCTTTTCTTCAACTTTTGTCGCTGTAGTATCTGTAAGCAGAGGCTTCTCTTTTGCTCTCTTACCTCTTCCCGTTTTGATAAGCTTAAACAAAGAGAACTCATAAGTACCAAGTAACCCCGTAGGTTTAAATATCATTACCAGGATCAAGGCTACGGAATATGCCAGCATACGGTACTCGGAGAATTCCCTTAATGCTTCGGGTAATGCAGTAAGAACAATTGCTGCTATAATGGAGCCGGTAATAGAACCCATTCCGCCAAAGACTACCATGATTACATATTCTGTGGACTTTAACCAGCCAAAGGCAGCCGCATTTAAAGAACCGATGTAATGGGCAAATATACTTCCCGCTACTCCTGCGAAAAATGCAGATACCGTAAATGCCAATACCTTATAAAAAGTTGTATTGATACCGGAGGCACTGGCGGCTATGTCATCATCCCTGATGGCTGTTATTGCACGCCCGTATTTGGAGCGGATGAAAGTATAAAGCAGGGCAACGGATATTACCATAATCCAGAACACCACATAAATATCAGCTATACGGTTTATTCCTATCAGTGCCTGACCTGCCTGCCCCTTTGAGAAACCTTTACCACCGGCAAATTTAAGGTTCTGGATAACAACACGGATAATCTCACCAAAACCAAGGGTGATGATTGCAAGATAATCTCCTCGAAGGCGCAGCGCCGGGATACCTACCAGAACGCCAAAAACAGCTGCAACAATACCACCGGCTAACGTTGCAATCAGAAACCGCAAAGTATTCGGAACACCGATACCTACCAGTATATTGCTTGCTTCCATGGCTTTGGTGATCAAAGCTCCCGTATATGCACCGATTGCCATAAACCCGCAGTCGCCAAGTGCTATCTGTCCCAGGTAACCCACTGTTATGTTAAGAGAGCAGGCCATAATAATTGAAATACAGCATACCATCAGAATTCCCTTTATATAATTGGATAATGTGCCCGTAGAACACAATACAACCAATATCCCAAAAAGAACTAAGATGCTTATAAAGTTGATTAGAGTTGCTCGAATCCGATCTTTTTTCATACCCTCCACCTACACTTTCTCGCCTAAATTTTTTCCGAGAATACCGGAAGGTTTAACAAGTAGTACTACAATCAGAATACCGAATACAATGGCATCTGAGAAGGCAGAGGTAATAACGCCCCCTGTAAGCTGTCCTATATAGGCCTTTGTGAGACTCTCTACCAGACCTACCACTATACCGCCAAGCATAGCTCCCGGTATGATACCGATTCCTCCAAGAACTGCTGCTACAAAGGCCTTCAGTCCAAGCATGGCTCCCAGTGTAGGGGTTGCCTGGGGATAAGAAGCACAATACATTAAGGAGGCAATTGCCGCAAGACTTGAACCGATGGCAAAGGTTATGGTAATGGTCCTGTTTCTGTTAACGCCCATTAAGATAGCTGCCTGGCCGTCCTCCGATACCGCTCTCATGGCTTTCCCCATTTTGGTCTTCTGTACGAAGAGCTGTAACAGAATCATGACCGTAATACCAAGAGTAATGGTAAGTATGGTGTTTCCGTTAAATTTAATGGTATCAAATTTTAAATCCGGAATTGAAAATATTGTTCCGATAGGCTTTGGTGCCGCACCAAAGATTGTTTGTGCTAAGTTCTCCAGGAATAAGCTCATAGCAATGGCCGTAATCAGGGCTGACATGTTATTTCCTTTTTTACGTACGGGTTTATATGCTACTTTCTCTACAGTAACCCCAACCAGACCGCAGACTGCCACAGCCAGAATGACAGCCATCCAGGCAGGCATTCCAAGTGCTACCATCAGCGGTATGGAATACAGCATGGTATAGCTGCCTACCATAATAAAATCCCCATGTGCAAAATTAATCAGCCGGATAATGCCATATACCATGGTATACCCCAGGGCTACCAATGCATACACGCTGCCTATTTTTAATCCATTAATAACCTGTTGAATAAAAATGACGACTTCCGTTGACATAACGGTATTCTCCTTTACAGTAAATCACTTTTGATTAAGTTTTTTCTTTTCTAAGCGTAAAAAGAAAAAAATTATTTTTACGTTTAGAAAGGCAAAAGACTTATACTCCGAAAGCCCAAAACGGCTTACCATCCGGTAAGCCGCAGGGTGATTGATTATTCAGCTGATTAGTTACCAAGTGTACTATTCCATACAGCTGCTCCGTCTTTGAATTCAATAATAGCAACTGACTTCTCAGGTGTTCCGCTAGCATCAAGGGTAAAGCTTCCGGTAACGCCGGAGAAGCTCATTCCGCTCATAGCATCACGGATTGCTGTTCTGTCTGCTGATCCAGCCTTTTCAATAGACTGTTTTAACATATAAACGGAGTCATATGCCAAAGCTGCAAGTGCATTAAGGCTTTCTGCACCGAATTTGTCGCTATAAGCTTTAACAAAGTTCTGAACGGAATCTGCTGTATCATCAGGTGAGTAGTGATTTGTAAAGAAGCAGTTGTTGTAAAGGCTCTTATCATCTACCATGGTTCCGATGGTTCCATCGAAGCCGTCAGCACCCATGATAACACCGCTAAAACCAGCTGCTCTTGCCTGAGGTACGATGTAAGGTCCTACGGAGCTGTAGTAGTAAGGAGCAAACAGATACTCTGCACCGCTGTTAGCGATATTGGTCAGCTGAGAGGAATATTCGGTATCATCTACGGAGGAGGAACTTTCTTCCGCTACCACTTCAAGACCGAATTCTTTTGCTGCTGCAATGAAGGCTTCACGAAGACCTGCGGAATATGCATCACCGGAAGCGTAAAGTACTGCTACTTTCTTAACTCCTAATTTTTCTGCAGCGAATTTTGCTGCCATTTTTCCCTGGTAGGAATCCTTAAAGCAAGCTCTGAACACATAATCGTCATCTTCTGTTACCGTGTCAGCAGTCGCTGTAGGTGTTAATAAAACAATCTTTGCTTCATTTGCCAAAGGCGCAAGACCGGTAGTTACACCACTGGTAACAGAACCGATAACGGCACTGATCCCGGAATCGTCAGCCAGCTTGTTAAAAGCATTGGCACCTTCTGTGGAATCACCTTTATCATCCAGCGATACCAGTTCCAATTGCTGTCCGAGAACACCACCGGCTGCGTTGATTTCCTCCGCAGCAAGCTTCATGCCGTTTACTACGGCTTCACCATAGGCAGCTAAGTTTCCTGTGTTGGGAGAGATGGTTCCGATTTTGATCGTTCCTGATGCTTCCGATGAATCAGGAGCTTCTGTTGCTGCAGGCGTATCACTGCCTGAATCCGACCCGTTGCTGCTTGTTGAATCTGATTTGGTGCCGCATCCGGACAAAAGTGCAGCTACCATGATAACAGCCATGATGACTGCTAATAACCTTTTCTTCATGTAAATTTCCTCCTATAGAAATTTTTATGATAAAAACTTTGAAAGAATAAAATCCGTCCAAAATTCTTATTTCTTGGAAAGAACAAAGAGTCTGGCTTGCCAGACTCTAGCGCTGATGCGCTGTTACGATAGTGAAATAACAATTAAGTGTACTGTCATTTTCATATTCAAGGTCAATTTAAACAATTATCACGCTGTTATCTATGTATTTTTTACTGCAATTCTTACAATACAAAAAAAGGCATACACAATAAATTTGTGCACACCTTTGTTATAAAGGGATTATAATATCTACCGGGAAAAATTTCAATACCTTTTTTCAAAAGTATGAATAATTTATAAATAATATAGGATTAATATAATTTTCTTATGAAACTATATGAATTTAATTACAGTATTTAACATTATTTTCAGCATATATAATAAGGAACTACTATCTTCCTGTATAATTTAATTAAAAATGCCAATACCATAAAATGTATCTATTTAATACTAAAAATGCAGATAGAACAACTATGCATTTCAAACAATTGAATAGAATAAAAAAAACTGAATAGAGGATAAACAGACTTGAATAAAAGATAAACGGTTTTTATAGCAGACAAGGCTTTTATATCCAATAAACAGGCTTGAATAGCCGATAAGCAACAGATAAACAGACTGTATAGCCTGTGTCAATTAGTTTGCTAAAACCGCAAAATAACAGTTAAAATGGGATTAAATGAACTATTTTCTCTCTTTAGTTTAATTAATAGTGAACTAATTTAAGTATAATTTAACAAAACACCTTGCCTATTTTCAAAATATGTGCTAGTATATCTCGTATTCAGGCTTGTTAAAAAAATAACACAAAGGAGAGTAACATGACGGAGAAAACCAAAAACTATTTAACCGACAATGAGCTGAAGAAAATAAATGCTTATTGGAGCGCCTGCAATTATCTTGCAGCCGGTATGATTTATCTCAAAGATAACCCCTTATTAAAGCAGCCTCTGAAAGCAGAACATGTAAAGAGCAGGCTGTTAGGTCACTGGGGAACCAGTCCCGGATTATCTTTTTCCTATGTCCACCTTAACCGGCTGATTAATAAATATGATTTAAATATGATTTTCATCGCCGGACCCGGCCACGGTGCTCCCGGCGTTCTTGCACCCGGCTATCTGGAAGGCGGGTATTCCGAAGTTTACCCCGATAAGAGCGAGGATGAAGAGGGCTTAAAGAAATTCTTTAAACAGTTCTCTTTCCCCGGCGGTATCGGAAGCCATTGTACTCCGGAAACCCCCGGCTCCATACATGAAGGCGGTGAGCTTGGCTACAGCCTTTCCCATGCTTACGGTGCGGCTTTTGACAATCCCGACCTGATCGTTGCTGCCGTGGTCGGTGATGGAGAAGCGGAAACCGGACCTCTGGCTACCTCCTGGCATTCCAATAAATTTGTGAACCCTGCAAGAGACGGTGCCGTGCTTCCTATTCTTCATTTAAACGGTTATAAGATCGCCAACCCTACTTTACTTGCAAGAATCAGCCATGAAGAGCTGGAGTGCCTGTTCAAAGGTTATGGTTACAAGCCTTACTTTGTTGAGGGTGAGGATCCTGCCCTTATGCACAATGCCATGGCAGAAGCTATGGAAAACGCTATTCTGGAAATCAAGGCTATTCAGACGGAAGCTAGAACCACAGGTAAAATAACCAGACCCAGATGGCCTATGATTATCTTAAGATCCCCTAAAGGCTGGACCGGCCCTAAAGTGGTTGACGGACAAAAGGTAGAAGGTTTCTGGCGCGCTCATCAGGTTCCCTTATCCGGAATCCATGAGAATCCTGAGCATTTAAAAATGCTGGAGGACTGGCTTAAGAGCTATCATCCGGAGGAGTTGTTCGATGAAGAAGGTAAGCTGATTGCCGACTTAAAGGAGCTGGCACCCAAAGGAAACCGCAGAATGAGTGCCAATCCTATTACCAATGGCGGTCTGTTAAGAAAAGACCTGCGTATGCCCGATTTTAAGAATTACAGTGTTAAGGTTGAAAAGCCCGGCTGTTCCGAATATGAGAACACCAAACCACTGGGTGAGCTGTTAAGAGATATCTTCCGCAACAACCCTGAAAACTTCCGTATGTTCGGTCCCGATGAGACCTCCTCCAACAGGCTTACTGCCGTATATGACGTCAGCAAAAAGGCCTGGATGGCAGACTATTACGAGGAGGATATCACGGACGGCAGCGAAATGACCGTTGACGGTAAAGTCATGGAGATGTTAAGTGAACATACACTGGTAGGATGGCTGGAAGGATATCTCCTGACCGGTCGTCACGGCTTCTTCCATACCTATGAAGCTTTCTCCCATGTTATTGATTCCATGTTCAATCAGCATGCAAAATGGCTGGATATCTGCAAACATGAGATATTATGGCGTTCTCCCATTGCTTCTGAGAACATCCTGTTATCCTCAACAGTTTGGCGTCAGGATCATAACGGCTTCTCTCACCAGGATCCTGGTTTCTTAGATGTAGTTACCAACAAAAGCCCGGAAGTCGTTCGAATCTATCTTCCGCCGGATGTTAACTGCTTATTATCTACCATGGATCACTGCTTAAGAAGTACCGGTTATGTTAACGTTATTGTAGCTGATAAACAGAAGCACATGCAGTATTTAAGCATTGATGATGCCGTAAAGCACTGCACCAAAGGTATCGGCATCTGGGATTGGGCAAGCAATGACAACAATACCGAGGAACCGGACCTTGTAATGGCCTGCTGCGGTGATATTCCTACCAAGGAAGCCCTGGCTGCAACTGCCATCCTCCGTGAAGAATTCCCGGATATCAAAATCAGATTTATCAATGTTGTGGACCTGATGAAACTTATGTCTTCCTCTGAACACCCTCACGGACTCACAGACGAGGAATTCAATTCTTTATTCACAAAAGACAAGCCGGTTATCCTGAATTTCCACGGATACCCCTCCTTAATCTACAAGCTGTGCTTTAAGAGATGCAATCCTCATAGAATCCAGGTTCATGGATACCATGAGAAAGGTAATATAAACACTCCTCTGGAACTTGCTATCCAGAATAAGATCGACCGTTTCAACCTGGTTATCGATGCCATTGATAATATTCCTACTCTGGGCTCTAAAGGTGCTCATGTTCGTGAGAAGATGAAGAACACTATTATTGAGAATCTTGAGTATGCATATACCTACGGTATTGATAAGGATGAAATCCTGAACTGGGAATGGCCTTTTTAAGAATATACAGAGAAACAAGGAGCTGCCCTTAACTTATGTGGGGCAGCTTCTTGCCTATTTGTAAGAATCCTTTTCACTTTAGAATTGTTTGTATTATTTTTTTCGAGACTGTAATATAATTAGTGATTTTACTGATTTTCAAGGCTCAGAATTCTCATTAGTTTCTGATAATTATCTTCTTTGCACTTGTGCAGGCTCTGATATCCTTCTCTGACTGCTGAAAGTACTTTACCAGATAGGCCGGACAGGTTATAACCAGCTCTTCCATTTCCTCTTTCATGGATAACTGCTGTTCTGCTTTTTTCTTCCGAACCTCTCCGATTACCCCTTGGAGACGCTGACCAAATTCTGCGATTGCACCGTCACTTTTGTCAGTCTTCCATAAGGTCTGGTGTATGGATACTGCCTCCCCCTCCTTACGGTAAAACTGCTGGTAGATATACTCCGTCATATGGGGTGTATAGATAGCATAGAGCTTAAGGATACCATACAGGCTGTGATACAGTGCATACTGTCCGGAACTCCGTTCTTCCCAGCCATGCTTTTCAGGCTGGTACAGGCGTTCTTTTACGATTTCTATATAATAATCACAGAAATCCTTCCAGAATAACTCATCAATCAGATGCCTTGCCTGACCGATTTCGTACTGATCAAGGAGCTTTTCTGCATTTGCTGTTGTTTCACTTACTCTTTGTAATATCCATTTATCCGCAGGCAGAAGTTCAGTCTTTGCAGTGTCTTCATAATCCTCAAGATGCATAAAGGCAAATTTCGCTGCGTTATATAGCTTCGTAAGAAAGCGCTTTGATACCTTTAGGTCCTCTTCCTCAAAGAAGGTATCCGTTCCAAGTTTGGCACCGGCCGCCCAATATCTTATAGCATCGGCAGAATGAGTTTCAATAAGCTGTACCGGAGAAAGAACTGCATTATTCTTGGATTTACTGATTTTCTCCCCTCGCCCTGCCAGTACGAAACCGCTTATCATAATGTCCTTCCAGGGAATCTGTCCCGTATGGTATAAGCTCTTTACAATAGTGTAAAAAGCCCAGGTACGGATGATTTCATGAGCCTGGCTTCTCATGCCCATAGGAAGCAGTTCTGCAGTTTGGTCTTCCTCCTCTCCAAAGCCTGCATTGATCAGAGGTGTTACGGAGGAGGTTGCCCAGGTATCAAATACAGCCGTCTCTGCATGATATTCCTTACAGCCGCAGCTGCAAGGCTTGCGGGGTTTATCCTCCAGGGGATTAACAGGCAGCTGCTCCTCTTCTGCCATTAAAGGGCTTCCGCACTCTTTGCAGTACCACAGCGGAAAAGGTACACCGAAATTCCTCTGTCTTGAAATACACCAATCCCATTTCAGATTCTCTACCCAGATCCGGTAGCGGTTCTTCATATGTTCCGGATACCAGTTAATTTCATCGGCTGCCTTAAGAAAACGTTCCTTCTCCGTCATAATATCTATATACCATTGGGCAGAAGGAAGGATTTCTATTTCTGTACCGCACCTTTCATGAACAGCAACTGCATGGGTAATATCCTCTCGCTTACTAATCAGGCCTTTCTCTTCTAACAGCCTTACAATCTCAGCTCTGGCCTTCTTTATGCTAAGATTGCCGATAAAGGGTACCTCTGAAGATATCCTTCCGCTTTCCGTTATAACTTTCTTAAAGGGCAGCTTATGCTTCTGATACCATTCTACATCTGTACTGTCACCAAAGGTAGCACACATAACTGCTCCTGTGCCCTTTTCTTTCTCTGCCTGTTCATCTGCAAGAACAGGAATCCAGAAATCATACAAAGGTACCTTTGCCTTCTGCCCGATAAGCTGCCTATAACGTTCATCCTCCGGGTTTACGAAAATCGATACACAGCCATAGAGCAGCTCCGGTCTTGTGGTAGCTATGATAAGGGGAGACCCTTCAGTTTCAAAGGTCAGGTAATGAAAGGCGGATTCGGTGTCCTTCGTCTCCAGCTCTGCCTGGGCTATGGAGGTTTGGCATTCCGTACACCAGTGTACCGGTGATTCCTTAAGGTAAGCCTTCTTTGCTTTTACCAGATTAAGAAAGGAGCGCTGTGAGATTCTCTGAGTCCGCTGTGAGATTGTCTGGTATTCCAAAGACCAGTCAACACTAAAGCCAAGGCTCTTCCACATAGCTTTAAACTCTTCTTCGTATCCCTTTACCGTATCCATACATCTTTTGTTATACTCCGTTCTGCTTAACTCACCGGGTTTGATTTTTTGAACCTTTTCTACCAGCCGTTCTGTGGGCAGGCCGTTATCGTCAAAGCCGAAGGGATAGAATATATCATATCCCTGCATCCGCTTATAGCGGGCAATCATTTCCGCCTGAGTGTAGGAAAATACATGACCGATATGGAGGCTTCCGCTAACCGTAGGCGGCGGTGTATCAATTGAGAATACCTTCTTCTCTCTTCCGTTTCCAAAGCTATAAATACTTTCTTTCTCCCAAAGCTCCTGCATTTCCTTTTCTGCCGTCTTAAAATCATACTTCTTATCCATTCTGAATCCTCCTGTTATGATGCACAACTGAAATATCCTTTTATTTTCAGGCACCAGAAACCTTTCTTTACAAAGCTTCGTGCTGACCTGACAGCTATGCTGGTGTTACAAAACAGACAAAAAACGCCCTAAGCAAATAAATAATTGCTTAGGGCGAAACGTGTCCGTGGTACCACCTAATTTCAGAATAGAATTCTGCTCTCATACAATACAGGAACGAATAAAAGGTTCCGATATCGCTTTCCCTGATAACGGTGGAAATCTCCGTTGGAGTCTACTTAAAAATAATATTTTTGTTCGATCCAAAGCTCAAAGGCTACTTCCATGTTCCCATCACGAAGATTTTCACCAGCCATCTTCTCTCTGTTCATCCGGAATAACATGTACTCCTCCTCGTCAACGCTTTTGTCTGTGTTGTTATTAGTATTGTATGCATAACAGAAAAAATTGTCAAGGGTTATACGGAATAGATTTCAATATCATAATCTGAAACAGCAGGATTGGTGATATTTTTTCTTAGTTAAGATTAGATAAATACAAAGCGACACGTTAAAGTCACCATAAGTTTAATCATGTATACCAAAAAGTTTCATAATACCATCCAGGTGCAAATTCATATATTAAATTCTCTTCATTATCTTTATTATATATAATGAAATCATCATGCCCATCTACACTATATAAATATATTTCTATTATTTTATTTCCATCAGAATCTTTATATAGTTTAAGCCTATTACATTTCATTAAAGAATATAGTTGTTCATAGAAAATGTATTCTTCCGAATCTAATTCTTCTTCCTTTCCATTAACTATATATTTTATCATATCATTCGAAAAATTTATTTTAATTTCTTCTTCTCTTGAATACAAATTATTAACTAATTTATCAAATAAATCTTTATTGTCTTTAAAATTCTCAATTATTTCCTCCTGGAATTTTTCTTGTTCTTTAATTATTTCTTCTTGTTTATTAACTATTTTATCTTCTGTCCATCTTGAATATATTTTAAGAAATATGAATAAAATTAAGAACAACAAAAGTATAACTATAAATAATATAATAAATATTTTTATCATTTTCTCTCTGCTTTTTAAAATATCTACTCCTCCAATCCTTATCAGTAGCTCCAATATTGCCACTTATTTTTTTTTATTTGCATCTAATGCTTTCTGTATATCCACTCCTGTTGCCATTCTGTCCGCTTGTGGAATGTCATTTTTGTTAGTACTAGGGTCATTTATCCGCATAGGTGTATCTGTTAAGACTCTGCTAATTGTTATCTTCTCCCCAATTTGAGTAAAGATGAAGTGAACCCTTTTATTATACATAATAAAAGGGTCCTTCTAAATAATTTCTGGATAGATAATTAGTTATCTCTATTTACTAGCCATTATGATTCTTAAACCTTTATGTCATTTACTTTGATAACTCAATGCAAATTTCCTCTACTTTAGACTTGACATCCTGCTCATTATAATAAACGTTCGGTAACTGAAAATCATCCTCGCAAGGTGAAAACCGTGCAGTAATTATAGACAATTTATGGAACAACTCCTTTTCAAGTTCACTTAATGCATCGTAATCCACTTCAATATCATAAATAACGGTAAACTGATCGCAAAAAGTATTTGTATCATATTTGCCTTTTTGATATTCAGTAATTAAATAATAAAGTTTTTCCTTAGATGTCATACATGCCCTTCTTTCAAAAGTTATTTAGATATTGCAGGTAAACACCTATTGCTTTTCTTGTATACTCAAAATGATACACAGTATTAGTTGATTTATCATATAGTACTTCCAAATTGTATTTTTGCCCATTTTTAGTCATAGTTGTATAATGCATCATAGCATTTAAACCTTTTGAATCCAGAATACCTGTAGGATTTCCCTCATAATACGGATACTTACATAGAACAATATTCAAAGAATAATCTGAGAGACCTTTTACATTAAAATCTCTACTTAAATTAATTGATTGTAAAAAGACAAAAATATTTTGCTTCTTACTAAATTCCGATACCATGTTACTAAATTTTTTCATGGTTTATATTCTCCTTTAATATGACTTCCAGATTCATATGGGTTTTTACCAGGTCCCCATTCATATGTATGATAATGAGTGTCTGGTATTCCTGCCGTCTTGTTTCCTGCATTATAATCGGTTCTTCCAACTAGTACTAGCCTTCCATATTTATCATAATAGGCTTTCCATGGCTGTACTCTACCCAAATCTTCCAGGACCAAATTTGGAGTAATTCGGTTCATTAGATTTTCAAGGTGCATAGTAAAATCTATTTGCATAGTTTGAGTTAACGATATTACCATTCATATCGTAATGTATTGGCTCTGCTGGACCTGAAGATATTTTCCAATATTCAACTCCTCCATGATGTCCCTTGCCCTCTGGATGATTAAGTAAAATCCCATCTTCCCAGTTATACAGTTGCAAACCAAAAATCATTTATCGACATACACTCTGGGTTAACAGAATCTAAAGAGGCATGCCATATTATTTCTGGTACTGAAAGTTTAACTATATCTAGGTCTATGCACCAGGAGTATGCATCAAAATCCATATCCTTTACTATATGAACATTTTTAACAAAATCGTAGTCTCAATTACTAATGTCGCAATGTTCATTAAGAAACAAAATTGGTACACTAACTCCTAACATACCTAATATAGCATTATTTTTAAAAACTCTTACCCATTGTTCACCCGATTCAATGTCATTATCAAACTTTAGTGAATTCTCTACTTGTCCCCATAATTTTATAAATTGTTCTAGTTTCTCATTTGACCAGGTTTCCTGGTACTCTTTAGCTTTAAGAATTTCAAATGTCAAATTTTTCATCTTCGCTCCTTATTTTGGTGGATTTGCTGGACTAGCATGAACAAAACCTGTATTTGTTCTATATACATTTATATAATTCGTTGGTTGACCACTGCCTGTAACACCTACAATTCCGTCTGCAACTGGAACTTTAGCTTTGTTACCAACCCATAAATTATTTGCATCTGCATATGCGGCGGCATCTAAAGCTGCCTTCCCAGCGTTTACCCCGTAAAGGAACGACTTTTTCCTGAAGTTGTTGAACCAGTTTCATGTATTTCCATTCCTTTTGCATCTAGAGTATATTTTCCGTTCGTAAACTGACCTTTACTATTACTATATATCTTTGGTGCTTCAAATGCAGGTTCAGTTACAGGAGACTTCCCCGTTCCCCCAGCCTGTACTGGCTTTCCTGTTGTTACCTTAACTTGTGCTACTTTTGAATTGTCACTCTTTACCGTAGCTCCGGTTATCACTACCTTATTGTTCTGTACCTCGTATTGTACTGAACCCCCGCCAGTTGCCTTTTGAACTTTACTGACATTATCTATAACCTTTTTTGTTGTCTTGTCAGACATCAGTATCGTATCGTCTTTTATATCTCCTGTCTTTGTATTTGCGACAGAGGCCTTCGCCGAGGTTTTTACATAATCCGGCGCATCTTTTACAGATGACAATGTCTTTAATACTGTCAAGGATTGATAAGATAATGATTTTTTACTTATTAAATTTCTATCAATTCGCCTACATTAATATCACTTGTAGGTTTTATTTCCTCAAAATATTTTTGTTTATATAGATTCCTAATAGTACATAAAATTTCCTTTTTATTAACCTCCTTAACTAATATTAAGTTAGGCTCAACTGCGTAATAACCTTCACTATCTACTTCACTTTTAAATTCTTGTTGCAGCCTAATAATGTCAAAAACTTTTAAATTGAAGTAGATTCCTCCAACTTTTACAAAAACATCTACTCTATATCCTTTTTGAATAGCTTCAAACTCTGATAACTCAGTATCATATTGAAAGTATATTTTTATTTCTTCCATTTTCAACACCTCCCTATTTTGAATAGACTAGCACCATTATTCATGCCTCAGCCAAATCTATTCCAAGAATTTTCTTTAATTGCTCTTCCAAAGGATATTCATGTTCAATAGGCAACATACTTTTTTTAAATGTTTTAGATTTTATTGATTCTCTTATTTCAATAACTTGATCGCTGATATCGCTGATTTTTACTATCCAATCATTTACATAATTTTTAATTATATTACCCTTTAAACCTAACTGAATAGCTCTTCTATCCAATTGATTTCCAAATATATCTCTATCCGGATCCCATTGACATCTAACTTGCGAATTTTCAAGATGCATTTTCCAATTTTCATACTGCCCGTAGATTTCTGCTTTGAACGCAGATAAGACAACATTCTCAAGAATTATATTAAATCCCGCTCTTTTTATATCAATAGCTAATATTCTTTCTTGCCCCTCTTTCGTTGCCCACCCTGACCTATACATCATCCATAAAAATGAAGGTTTAATCCATGTCATTCTTTCCATTTTAAAATAAGATCCAAATGTACCTAGACTTATAGCTTCATCCGCAATTTTATTGTTGTATGCCTGGTAAACTCTGATATTTTCCTCGTCAAATTGTGCTAGTACTTTTTTATCTTCTAAATTTTTTGAAGTCATAATTTTCTCCATTTATCAAGAATAACTGGTCATCAGATATAGAGCATAACCTCTTCACTGATGACCAGAATTTGCTTAAATATTACGATTTAACTGATTGATAGCATTTTCTTTAATAATTTCATTTTCTGACTGAGCAAGTAATTTTAATTTATCTTTTGATTCTGGTGTATTTATATCTCCCAAAGCCCAAATACATTTTACAGCTAATGCAAACGCTTCATCATATTCTAAATATTCAAATTGTGTTAGGGCAGTTTCATATAAACACTCCACTGTTTGAGGAAATCTAAAAGATTGAAATATTGTCGCAATATCTTCATGTGTACAATGCCATGAAGAATACATTAATTTAATAAGTATATCTACATAACTGTCTGTAACAAGGTTAAAAGCATATACAACATACATTAAATAATTAATATCATCTGATTCTTTTTCCTCAAACGCAATTTCCAATAATTTTCTTATATGATTTGATATTGTTAAAATATCAACATTTAGCAGCTTTAAGAACTGGTCTTTATTTATTTCTTTTCTGATTAGCTTAATAATAGTTTCTTTTTCTTTTTTTGTCATTTTGGTATCTCCTCAAATTTCACAATATTATTATTAAATATATCTAATGCTTTACCTTTACCTAATCCAATATTTATTTGGGGGTCTCCAACGGATTTATTCCCACTAACACCTTCTCCTTTAAAAAATGCATTGTTTTCATTCCATCCCTTAGAAGCCTGTGGCATATTTGGATATGTTTCTTTAGCTATACCAGCGTTGTTTCTTACACCAATTGATTCTAAAGATTGTGTTGTTCCAGGTTTAACCTCAAACTTCACTAGAACTCCATTGTATTGAGCTGAATAGGAATTGGTTGGTGAAACAAAGGTTTCTGCTGTTGCTGGTAACTTCCCTGTTTTAACCAAAGTCTCATAATCAGCTTTGCTCATTGTTCTATAAAACGTTTCTGTCTTAGGCACTCCCCCAGGAGTATTTTTCACAATTGGATCTTTCGTTCCTCCTGCAGCTATTGAGTAAATAACTGCTCCAGCACCTGTGATTTCTCCCGTTTTATATCTCTCTGCAAAATCAGGAGTATTTTCTATG